>Ga0209628_10002267_pt1 | contig 12959 bp, 8 predicted proteins | sample TergutCu122P4_FD_187285 | JGI IMG/M metagenome (GOLD analysis project Ga0209628, IMG submission 187285) | Cubitermes ugandensis P4 segment gut microbial communities from Kakamega Forest, Kenya - Cu122 P4 (SPAdes) (version 2) | ecosystem: Host-associated > Arthropoda: Insects > Digestive system >...
CTCAACGACGCGAGAGATCCTAGCGGCGGAAGGTGGAACTGTGGGCGAGAATGTTGTCCGGTAATTTTGCCGAAATGACGACTTCCACGCCATTTAGGGATCTTTTACATGGGACCGACGGCTTTACTTCCCCTCCGAAGGAAGGTATGCTGAGGATTTTTTCGCCCTTAAAAATCCGACGGCTTCGGCCAGGTTTGAACCCGCGAACTTGGGCACTAACAGCCAGCATGCTTACCCCTAGACCACCGAAGCCACTGACAGCGCTGTTACCATTCTTCACATTTTAGAAACAAAAGGTTTTGCTCACCAAGAGATGAGTTTGACGAAGTTGTTGTTGAGGGGAATTCCAGCTTTTGCATCAAAGATGGAAGAGTGACTATCACCAATGAAGTCAGACGACACAACATCATCTTCGGTGTAATCCAAAATTCCTTTCAATGGGCCTGCTGCTGCTTCCTTAACTTTGGCCTTGATTTCATCATATGTTGCTGCCTTGCCTAGCCTGTACAAAATAAAGAGCCTTGGTGCCAAAAATAATTAGACTCAACTTGCTTCACTTGAAAATCACTGTCTTTTCAGTTACAGGAAAAATGCAAATGACATATTCTGTAACAGAGTACACAGATTTTACGAATGCATTCTTTACTTTCAAAATAACATTCAGCTTCATAGTACACGCACAAATGAAATGTATTTTATGCCCATTCGAAGAGTATGGCCTTCCATATGCTATTTTCAAGAAACTCAAACATACTGAACAATATTACATTTACACCTCTTGTTCTGATATTTACCGAAACCTGACAATAAATGTGGACAGTATGGACAAATATTTATTTATGTCCCTCAGAAAAGTAAAACTTTCACTGAGCTGAATTTCATGAACTCACAGACCTTGACAGATATTTGTGGAAAATCATCTGCATGAAATTGTATTCAAATATGAAGAAATACGGAGAATACATGGGAAAAATTTAATGTACACCCTGCAGAAAGTATGTCTTCCACTACGTCACTTTCTATAAAAACTCAAAGCTCATCAATGACACTGCATGGAGATCTTAAATAACAAATTTCACCAAAAGTGGATGAAAAATATAGACAATACAGGTAAAATTCTAATTCCCAGTCCAAACTAAAGTATGCCTCTAACTGTATTGATTTTCATAACACTAACAATGCCCAATGACATCATGTGAGGATATTCTACACCAAATTTCAGCCATTGGTCAGTCACGAAACATAACAATTATGCAAATAAATTCAATTATGTTGTAGGTGAAGTATTACTCAATGCCAGAACATCATGCTTGCTTGACAACTTTTTGTAAGGCCCGCTTTACAATGAACTTGCTAAAAATTGAAGAAAGAGATTGATCTCCAATACTACGTCACACCAATTGAGACTGATGGACACATGTGGTCTGCACATAAGCCCCCACCCTTTTGTCCCTTCATAAATAATTCCTACAAAGGATTGAATTACAAACTAAGATGTGGAACAATCATAAGCTTTTCAAGCTTACAATTTTCACTGTACACTGTACATTCACTTAGAAATTGACTGCAAAGGTCCTTCCTAACAGTGATGACTTACAAATTCCACAAACTACGAACAGTCTATTTTCCTAATGCTTCTTTCTTTTACCTATCTGACATCATTTACCTTATTTAAGGCAATGGAGTGTAGTGGTTGAAGCTAAATGAAACCCATTACTGTAAGCCATTGCACAAAATTAGCACAAGAAGTCATCTGCTGTAGTTGTAAGAGTTCTACCTCCTTGTCCAAATGAAATAATTCTGTAAGACAATTTCATTCTGCATGCAAAAGAACAACCTTAAACAAGTGTCCTGTAAAACTGACACACTGATGCTGTACTACCTGACTGTCAGATCCACAACAGACACATTGGAAACTGGCACACGGAAGGCCATGCCAGTCAGCTTTCCATTGAGAGCAGGAATGACTTTGCCCACAGCCTTAGCTGCACCAGTTGAAGCTGGTATAATGTTCTGGTTTGCACCACGACCATCACGCCATAGCTACCAACATAAAAATAATAAACTGTGAGGAGCATGCACGAAATTACTCAGTGATAGTGTCCTAGGGTCACATGAAATTCAAATTTGATTTTATAAAGGTTATGATGTAACACTGTTCTTCAGCAATATAAAATTTTCTTGCTGCAATACAGAGGATATTATGAAAGTGCAGGCAAAGAAACGTGCTTACAATAATTGCAATTAAAAAAAAAACACATGTTGTGAATTTAAACATGGTCACTGGAAGGAAGCACAAGGCAGGCAGTTGTCACTCTCCAGCAATATGCTGGTCTACATACAAGAGTTATACTCCACAGTTCACCATTCTAATTTTTATATTTCACAGATTTTCAAACGTCTCTGTATTTAAATAAAAACATGAAATTAATGCAAAGCATTCTGAATTTGAAAGATACACTAAACATCACATAATACATAACAGAAGAAAAACAAAATGTTTAATACAGGGGAACTTAAACTACCCCACATATACTCAATGTGATGCTCCAACGGAAGACACACATCTACTGCAAAATAACTCACAGAGAGCTCATACCTCTGATTAGCAGTAAGGGAACAAGTCAGTGACTATATACGGTGTAGAACTACAGTAACCTGAAGCAGACGACTCATGATTGTGGTCAATTAAAATAATGACACTGTACCTACCCAACTAAATACACCAAACATCCTAACAACTACCCTGTGGCCTACAACAAGGTTCAATAGCTGCAACACTTCCATGAACTACATTAAAAATTGACATACATATTACTGTCAACCACAACAAATTTTGTAAGTCCCATCAACACACGCTACACGTTGTGGCCATACTGACAATCTCCAGGCATCAAATATATGATACTTAAAACTCTAAATAAAATGCACACATATTTTAAAATTGTGAGATTCGCAATTCGTACAAGCCATAATAATTTTGAGGGGGAGGACGACGACGACGATTTGTGCATCCAAATACATACATACAAATGCAAGAATCTGCAACTCTTGGCACATGTTCAATTGTAAGAAACTTTCTAAACTATAAATAAGACCACCGAGCCTCATCTTGTTGATTACTAAATCCCAGGATAGGTGAATATTTCCCAGCTAAAGCTGAGAAGTGAGAAATTCAATGATGATGATGATGATGATGATGATAATAATAATATCTGCAAGAAGAGGCTGACAGTGAAATAACAGCAGCACTAGATCAGGCATTAACCTTTAAAGGCTGAATGTGAGATATATCTAATGCAGCCTGCACTCCCCAGTGGCCAAATGTTAGACATATCTAAGGCCATGCAAGCATGAAATTTTTCAGCGATGGTGTTTACTTCAGCAAGAAACCCAAACAACCCACTGTGGGTCCCACAACAAGGTCTGGTATTCGTCAGGACCAATGATGTCATTTATGGCTGGTTTTGACATTATTTACGTGCACACTTGACCTTTGGGGATCAGCTGAGGGAGTGACAGGCATGACACAGTAGACCATTGTTTGCGGGCTGAAACATAGAACCTAGCTCTAGTTAGTCTTCTGGCAGCTTTGGAAGTAGTGTGGTGCCTTGATATTGTTTTGTAATGGCGGACTGGCATATACGTTTCAGTGGCAGATTGGTTATAAACCACAATCCACAATTTTTCACAACATTTATTGTCAAAGCTGCAAGTGTTATGTTTGACGGTCATGTTTGAGGTAACATTATCAGTGGCAAACTGGTATATACTGCATAAATTCACTGGCGATTTGTAAGGGATGTACCCCTTCCTCATTGGTATTGATATTTCTCCTCAGTGTTTACCGACAGAGTTTCATCTGCATTACTTTCCCGTTGAAGAATTATTTAGACTTTAGACACATTATAAGTAACTGTCACTTATTTGATTTGAACAACAAATTTTGTGGAATGTACAATACGACATCATCTTGCTGTGGACGAAGTGATTGTGTTGTACAAAGGAAGAGCAGTCTTTCAGCAGTATATTCCAAAGAAACAGAAAAGATTTGGTATCAAAATTTACAAACTTTGCAACACTCTGGGCTACACTTATGATATGAGCATGTATTTAGGCAAGCAATGGCAGCATGCCACAGCTCAAATAACAGCAACCCACGGAATGGTGCTGCAAGTTATTCGAAGAGTTGAGGGACTGGGCCACAAAATTTTCATGGACAATTATTTCACCTTACCTGCTCTATTTGATGATCTGTTCCAACGAAAAATCAATGCATGTGGAACAGTTCGCCATGACAGGCGTGGAATGCAATGAGATGTAGGACCAAAATCCCTAAAAATGAAAAGGGGGAACACTGCAACACGAGTCAGGGGAACCCTAAAGGCTGTTCGCTGGAAAGACAGGTGGGATGTGTACATTCTGACAAACATGCACGCTCTCCCTGATGAAGGAAATTTCACCCAAGAATCTGGCCAGGCTATCAGTCCTCATGTTGTAGAAAACTACAATGCATACATGGGATTTGTGGACAAGTCAGACAGAATGGTCAACAGCTATAGAATTGCCCACAGAACATGGAAGTAGGCCAAGAAACTATTTTTTCACCTAACAGACATGACCATTCTCAACGCAGTTCTTATACACAAGTCATGTGGCGGCAAAATGATGCACAAAAATTTCCATGAATTTCTCGTTTGCGAATTGATTATACATTCACAAGAGGAAAATGTGACAGCTAGTGGCATTTCAAGGGGCACACCAAGTCCAACTGCGTCGCGGCTCAGTCGACTGGAAGTAAAGCATTCACAGCATTGGCCTTCCAAAGGAAAACAACAGTGGTGTCGCGTGTGTTCACTGCACAATCAAACACGGAGCACGCTGTATTTCTGCTGAAAGTGTATGTTGGTCTATGTGTAGTGAACTGCTTTGAGAAATGGCATATGTGTGTGAATTTGAGTCACTAGACACAAAGAGAAGAGTTGACTGTGCTGACATGAGGCAAATTATATCATTGAACAGCAAGGACAGAAAACATATGCTGTGTAAATAAGTGTTGTATACTTGTATGTACGTAACATCACACATGCCAGCGGTGTAAAGCATGGGGTAAGTACACAAAAAATTCACAGAAGAGTCATAAAATATGTCATGCAAAATAATTTCTGAATCTATCCTACAGTTTCATGAGTACAATTTATTCCTAAAACTCAACATTTCATCTATTAATGTAGAATTTTATTCGCTTCCAAACAGTTTTTATTTCATAATTTAATGTCATATAGAGCAGAAAATATATCTTTTTTTGTGGAGGCCTGTAATTTCAAGATTTAAATGCCCAAAAAATTCTGGCCACCAGGGAACTACTGGCTTTTATAAGTCAGTACTTTAAAGATTAAGACCCAAATATCAGTGACAAAAATATTACAAACAGAAACAGGCAGCAAATGCAGACTCTGTAAACAATTTGATGAGACAGTGGAATACATCATATCAGCATGCCTAATACTGGCAAAAGAACAATACAGACAAAGATATGACATAGTGTGTGCTCAACTACACTTTAACATATACAAGGAACACTGGTATGACCATGTACCAGAATCAGTCAAAACAAGTCAAGAAGGTAAAGTTACCATATTATAGAACCAACAAGTGCAAAATGACAGAACTATTCCTACCAATCAACCAGACATCATAATCCGTGATAATAAAAAAGGGAACATGCATGTTAATAAATGTTGCAATTCCTGAAGACAGAAATGTGATCAAGAAAGAAGCTGAGAAGATTTTAAAATATAAAAACCTCATAACAGAAATTCACTGCATGTGGAATATGAAAGCAAAACTAATACCAGTAATAACAGGGGTGACTGGAACCAATTCAAAATCACTCAAGACAATTGCGTAAGCAACATACCGGGGATAAAGGAACTACAAAAAATGGCAATATTGGGCATTGCACACATACTATGGCAAGTGCTAATGTAAAAGTACTAAACATATTTCACAGATGAAATAACATTACATGCAGCATAAATTGTAAATACAGAGCAGCTGCAACACTATATAGCCCAGCAACATGGTTTGTTTCAGGCATATAATTGTCAATACCCTGCACAAAGGTGATAACAAGGATGATGATGATGATAATTACTATGACTTGTACAATGTGTGAGATCTCACAAATTCAAAATATATAAGGATTTCGAGTTTTAAATATCATGTACTTTAATGCCCGAAGATGGCCAGTATGGCTGGAACATGGAGCACAACAGCAAGAATTTTACAATTGTTACAGGAACTACATATTTTTCCCTGTTATAACCAAATTTCGCACCCACAATTTTAAATACATACATAAATTCAAAAAATTTCATCATGTAACATAGTCACTAAACTCTGCTGTGTAAACAAACCATCAAGAGTGTCATAGGCCGTAACACAGTGCCGTGTTTATGCACAGGGCCATTTTCACTCTTCTCAAAATTCTATGCATAAAGTGTTTATATTTTAGCGCCCTAAAGTTTTGCTGATGCACAAAGGGACTAAACATAAATGTCATTTATTTTTAAAAACTGCAAGAAAATCCTTTCCTTGCTCTTTAAATTTTACTTTCCTTACGCTGCTGTAATCACAAATCAGTAGGAAATGATTTTAGTGAACATCTTCTTCCATTATTTCTCAACTGTAACAGTATGTATGTGACTGCGTACTACAGTGTCATGTTTATGACCATCTTATGTTTCAAAGCCAGACAAACAAAACATGAGAACGTGCAAGAAGCTTAGCTGAATATGTGGCAATTGATAAAAAGAGTAATACCAAAGTAAAACAAATGCTTGTGATAAATATCTACAAGCTGCACAACATTCAGTTGGAAGTAGTTCAGTGACAGGTTAAGTGGGTGTGGATACTATAAAAAGTTCATAAAATAAGATTAGGAGTTTCTGAAGGGTCTTTATACGTGTCTTTCATTTTGACATAGTAAAGCAGACAAAGTAATGAACAGCTACTTGGAGACATCTGTATCAATTCATGACTACTGCTAAACTCATAAGGATGTTAGTAAACAAAACTGCTAATCAGACATGGTCAATTCATTGGGAAGTAAACCTCTGTCAATACTTCAAACTCACACAAGCATTTCCGATAAAAAATACTAGGGTGAACTCTGTTGATATACAAGTACACATAGAACATTTCAGTAATGTGAAAATGTAATGTCACGTCTTCCCTTTTGGGCATGGAAGGTTAAATGGTATCACCTAGGGCTAATGTGCAATAAGAAGTGAAAAGAGTTTTGGATATATAAAGTGTTTATGGTGGATTTATTTATTACTCGGTTTGTAAGGCCCAATAATACATTAAGAATTACCTTTCCTGAAGGACCATCAACAGTCTTCTGCGTTGCAGTGACGGCATGAACTGTAGTCATAAGTCCTTCAACAATTTCAAAGTTGTCATTGATGACCTTAGCAAGTGGTGCCAAGCAGTTGGTTGTACAAGAAGCATTGGAGATCACTTTCAGTGATGGGTCATATGACTCAAGGTTCACGCCAACAACAAACATTGGTGCATCAGCACTAGGCGCAGAAATGATTACTTTCTTAGCACCACCTTCCAAATGTGCCTGTAACAGGTGAATTGCACATTACAATGCTTCCTTCCTAAGAACTGCCACTAACGATTAAAAGAAACTAGTTCTGAACTTACAGAAGCCTTTTCGATGGTTGTGAATACTCCAGTAGATTCTACAACATAGTCAGCACCAGCCTTGCCCCATGGGATGGCCTTGGGGTCCCTCTCCGAAAAAACAGAAATCTTGTGACCTAAATGGAAACAATATATTTTACTACTTCCAAATGAAAACTGTGAACACTTTACAATATAGTGGAACTGTCCTCAAGGTATTATCATAAAAATACCATACCTAGAGAAGGATTTATCCAATCCTGCAAAATCAAACAGAACGGAGTCAACTATACAATAGTGTTATATTTTCAGTCGTCGTCTAACAGTAGATTGATCATGAATGGTGATGAAACGGGGACAGTGTTCAGAAATACATAAAAGAATGTTGTCATAATACATCAAGAAAACACAAATTTAGTAAATGGAAAGATAATATTAAAATGTAAGTTTGAGAAAAAGGATGCAAGATGATGGTAATAGCCAATGGCAATGACCATCACTATGAGCCAATAACCATCCTGATCAGTTATTCAAAAACCTTTCAAGAAAAGCCCCCTGACATGTGGCAATACTGCAAATGACCTTGTATCAAAGGTTTGTACATTATAAGCAGATAACATCAAAACCTGCTGTTCATGATGAATATTATTTTTCCACTGTGAGTATGCAATGCTATGGCTCTCCTTCCTTTGAAACTTCACACAACAGTAGTGGTCTTAAGCTGCCAGCTGTTTTAACCTGACAAACATGCAACTTACAGCCCAGGTTCCCATTGGCTAACAAGAAATCACAATATGTTACTCACAAACAATTGCTGGTACATACTGGTGTTGGGGACCTATAACAGAATCCGCACTTCAACCAATACAACAGATGTATGTGGCAATGTCACTTCCAATTTAAAATTACCAGTATGAATAACAACCTTCAAGAGTAATGCCTTATAGCTTAACAGTACTCACCATTCACTACCAACTGATCCCCTTCAGTTTTAACTTCACCCTTGAAGCGACCATGAGTGGAATCATACTTGAACATATAGACCATGTAGTCCAGTCCAATGAATGGATCATTGATGGCCACAACCTGAAGAAAGCAGGTAGTATCTATAATACAGTACAGCCTACATCCGAGTTTATTTTAACACGAAATTACTGGGATTTACTCACCTCAGCTCCCTTTTCAAGTGCTGCCCTCAGCACAAGACGACCAATACGACCAAATCCGTTGATTCCAATCTTAGCCATGATGTGTTAAATTCCACCTAGAAAAGCACTGACAATACTGTACATTAGAACGTTCATCCGTTAAACTTCAATAACATTACACAGAAAAGAAGAATAACATTACTCAGTTGCATCATTCGAATAATTGGGGCTTTGGGAATCAAGTCTCTATTTCGACTGCAATTGAATTATAATTATTCCGAGAGGTCAGTAACCGAACTTTTTGCTGACAGCACATCTTCAAATGGGGAGCACTGGCCATGATACTTTAAATAAACCACAATTTTTAAAATGCGGCCGACGAAACGGGCAATACATGGATAGAGGGCATTTTAAGGTCAACCACATTCCTGCATAATTTCAACATAAACCAAGCCGGTTTACGACTCTGTTACAAATGAAAGTGGTACATACCCTAACAGGATGCACTAACTACATTTCCGCGTACCTTTCATTAATTACTTCACCGAATCATGCAGTAAGACCTCTTTAATTGCCGGCATGCAATGGCATATAATACATATTTCAAACAAGAGGCAGTTTCGAAACATATACACTCACGCACAAACACACACATATACATAATCACAACGTATTACTTATAGATATTTTATACATATAACTACTAACCTCTTCTAACTGCCTGACACAACCTCGCCTAGCGCCCTTTAACACGTCAAGGGCAAATCGGGGTATAACGTCGCTATAAAAGTCCACGCTGATCACGTGATTCCCCCTCCAAACTGAATATCGACTGAAGATGAACCGAGTTGAACGGCCCGTATGCGTCCTGTACGATGGGGTTCACACGGTGCGCATGGTCAGCTTGAGGTGGTGGTTAACATGATTACATTATTTAGTCACAATCCTACCAATATGTACGCATTCAAAATATAACTTTATGGTTACTTTAATTACATTTCATAATTAGTCAATCCTTTAGATGAAAACCGAAGGGCTGCCGCTGGATCCAGTCCAAACTTTTAAATTCTATATACTACTATAAGATATTGCTACCGTACCTTTCCTGTGTGGGTTTGGGCTTGCAGCTTCCCGTTTCTTCTCAGTTACCCTGAAGGTCTTATCTCAGGGTAATCTACGTAGCAGGTCCCTGCAAGGCCCACGATCTGCTAAGACTGGCTGAATGACGAACACAACACTTAGTTCTGGGTTTTTGTTTATTTATTTGTGGCAGTTCACTTTCGGATTACAAGTTGGAATATTATAACACATTATCAGGTGTATCCACGGCACTTTGCGTAATCACACTTAACTTACAATAATCTACTTGTATAACACGCCCTTACAATTAATTGTTTCCGAAACTTTATAAGTTTTGCGGAGCACCCAAATTAGCTTGCTTGCGACTCCATCGGTCCAAAAAAGAGTGTTCCCCGCTTGCTTCTTCTGCACTCTCCAAATCAGATACCCTTCTACGTACCGAAATGATCCTATTGGTCGAAATTAAAATTTAGAAACCCCCATTGGCCGAATTTAAGTTTTTGGAAAGTCACATCTCATTCGCCGTCTAATTCAAGTCAGTAGATCCCAAACTTACGTTAAATGAACATTTTTGGGGGTCGCTCACAGGCACTCCTACTGAATGAATTATGACCTCAAAGTTGCAAAAGCCTCGGATTTCACTCCAAAAAAAACCAAGCTGTAAAACTCCTACCAGTTTGACAGTTGATGGGTGTTCTGTCCAGGCTCAAGCTTCTGAATGCCTTAACAGCCCTCACACCTCCTGCTGTGTTCCCTAGTTAGGTCATTTACAGCCAAAGGAATTTGTCTCCATGAGCCCGTTCAGGGTTTGAACCTGAATCGCCGGTCCGTATCAGGACTTGAACCTAAAATACTGGTAACAGTATATTTTTATATTATACTCCCATCCAAGCCTCATCAACGTCCTTCAATTGCATCTCTTCGTGAGTTTGTTTCAATATCGTGATTTCCGGCTTCTGCCGCGGTGAAATTAGATCTGCGCTCCTTTGGGATTTTATGCGGACTTATGTTGCATGAAATCCCAAACGAAAGCAGCAAGATTAAATGTAAGGTGATTAAACCTAATCCGTGGAAACGCGTATGAATGTGCTGCCATCCGTTTGACGTAATGCAGGTGGGTCGTTGTGCAACCATGCGCCTATCGGTAAGACGGGGAACTATGCCTATTAGACATTGATGACAACCGGTAATACAATCGACTACTATTCCTGCAATACTGCAGCAAGTGATTTCTGCCAGCCCAGAACACAACTAGTTCTGCACATACTACACACTCTTTGCCGAGGCTTCGGCCTTAAGTGTTGGCCATTTTCAGCTCTATACATTATCAATAACATGTACAGGATTTTAAATTGTACCATGAAATACACATTTAAATTTCTTGTTACTGTAAGGATTGAGATATCATTCCATTTTCTCAGCGATATTATATACACAGTATATTTGTCATTTACTTTTGCAGGAATTATTATAGTTATTACTGCTTATGTGTTGCCCTCTTACAATTAAATGTGAGTTTTACAAGTCCTGCACAGACAGAATAATTTCAAGGACATACTCTTAGCAGAATCTAATACTACAAGACCAATAAGGAAACAATACTACACACCACAACAATTCCTCTGAAGTCAATTATTCACATAAAATTTTAATAACATAATTGCAGTGTAAAGCAAATGACTTCTTAATTTCACAACATGTTATTCATATGTTATTGGCTTGAAGATGACCAACAGTGACGGGCAAAGCATGTCAACAACTGCAGTATGTATGGAATTAAAGTTGTGTTAATGACTAGAAGAAATCTTATACCTGTAGATGTACACTGATTAGCAAACACAACGGGACAGTATGCCCAAAGTCTACTTCTTATCAGCCCCACCCATTCTGTAACCTCACTTTCAATCCACCAAACATTAAAACTGTGTCCTTCTGCATTATGACACCACATAATCTTGTGGATGGGTACTGTTCTGGGGCAACATACTACTCTCACTTTATTGCTTTTCTGAAGTCTCTCATACACTAATGCAAATAAACTCACAATAGGGTTTTGGGGGCGCATGCCACACTAACAATGGATTGAATTTCCAAGAATTATGTAGCGCAGTTTAATACAGAAATACCACCATGTAGAACTCTGCATAACAATCCTAAATACACAACTGTAGGCACGAACAGACGTCCAGGGATGTTGTATTACCGGTTGTATGTACAATGTTGCCACACACAGCTCTCTTTTACCCTAAGGGTGGAGGAACCGGGTTCCCCTGAAAGTACCTGTGAAACTACTTCACATCACACCCCAGAAGACCATAAGTTTAATACGGTTCTGAGTGCCTCAAATATGAGTATAAACAGAAATTTGACTTTTAACTGATGAATTATGCATTATCTATAGAAACGTCTTGAAGTTAACATACATACTGCAAGCCATGCCTCTCTGCTGGTTAGTGACATCCCAGTCCGTGCTTTCGAGCGAAGACGTTCGAATAAATTGGTACAAAAATTTTCCCATATGATTAGCGTATGCGTTTGCCTTTTCATCAGTGGCGAATTCTTCGGTATAGCTAGTAAAGCGCCGCTATAACACTGAAACGGAGGAAACTACTTCCTCTCTTTGTTATAAAAAAACTTTTAAATATTTTTTCCTGAAAATGATTACTTTATGTTACATACATTGTATAGCACATATACTAAGTTTGCGGGCGCGCAGTATTCGCTGCTAACCTTGCCGTTTGAAGTACGTGTGTGCGTGTATGTGATAAAGAAAGCAATGTGGAGCGTTCGGTTACAGCGTCCATTAGGGCTAGTGCACACGAGCGGTTGGAACCGCAACGGTTTTTTCACCGCTGGAATGAAACGTTCTGTTTTAAATGCAAGCGAGCTCACGGGCGGTTGTTTCACCGCAGCGTTTTTCCAAACGCAACATGCTTAGTAGTATGCGGCCAGCTATACCGCAGCATGGCATAACTCGTTCTTGAACTTCATTGGCGTAGGGGTGACGTTGGAGGTTTAGGCTCCACCGCTTGGTGA
>Ga0209628_10002268_pt1 | contig 12955 bp, 7 predicted proteins | sample TergutCu122P4_FD_187285 | JGI IMG/M metagenome (GOLD analysis project Ga0209628, IMG submission 187285) | Cubitermes ugandensis P4 segment gut microbial communities from Kakamega Forest, Kenya - Cu122 P4 (SPAdes) (version 2) | ecosystem: Host-associated > Arthropoda: Insects > Digestive system >...
ACATCAGTGTGGCTTAATACATGGTTATGAAATGATGCAGTCTGGCATGTAGGTGATGGAAAAAGTGTTACTTTTTAATGGTTAAAATTTACGTAGAATGTAACATCATGACGGCCGTGTAAATATTTTTATCCTCAGCTAAATGGCGATAACTAATGAGCGGTTGGAATTAACCACGTGAATTTTGGTACATGGATATTGTTTGTAAGCGAAAATTTACAAATATGGCGACACTGTGAACCTGAGGTAATATTCTACAGATTACTTAAGTAATGTGGGGGTGAACCTTCGGGATCCATAAAATGCGAAGAATTTCTTGACTAGCTGAGAACCTGCTGTCTTCTCAAGAAGGACTCTGATCCATTGGGGAGTAGATAAACAATCATCTCTTAATGAAACCAAAATACTGCTACTACTAGTACTACTAAAACAACTACTCCTACTACTACTACTACTCTACTACCACTATCACTACTACTACCACTACTACTACTACTACTACTACTAATAACACTACTACTACTACTACTCTGCAGAGCTAGAACTGTGCGTAATAAGCAAACAGATTTCTCCTTCTAATTCAATGTTGCATTTTGTAAGAGGATGGCTGTTTGTAGGTGGTATCTCTCGCAACTATGAGCTTGTCTGTTACCTGGCCTCTATGTTATTAAGGCCGCTTATAAACCCATACGTGATTTGGGTTCAGAGCAGCGGCTTTTGAGTTTAGCGCTTTGTGATAGGAGACGCGGGGAGAATTTTCACCGTCCTTATTTGGGCAGTGTTAGACAGTAGGATGTATGATGTATTATTGCAGTCCTTGTGGGAAATTTGAAACAGACTTATTGGAAGTCGTAGGTACTCCGTTAGGATATGAAAGGGGTTCTGCTTTGTAGACGAAGAAAGTGAGTTGCTTTTGTGTTAACAATATGACGTTTCGAATAATTTTCCTTTTCCATACCGAAAGAAAACCCGGTTAGCTTATTCAGTGCAGTTACTAGGGTACGGAACGGACAAGCACAAAATCGGGGTTTGGTTTTCGGTGGCGACCACAGAGACAAGAATGAAAATGGGGCCCACTCAGCATCAAGTTGTACCCGTTCTGTAAGCTTTTTTTTTTTCGGGGGGTAAAGCGACCGGAACGCAACACCATCCACTGTGTTCCACCCTCTTGTACCAATTCTTGACCTTTAAAAGAAAACGAGCCGGAATATCTCAGCACAGTGAATACTGAACAAGTTGGTACAGTCCACATCGCCTGTGACTTTAGGCTGGAACGCATATTATTCTAACTCAAATTTTCCGTGGCTTAACCCATCGTATTGAAGCAAATGCCGGTATAGTACCTAAGTTTAGCCGTAACCTTTCCTTCCATTTCCTTTGACATTTATTATTCACCAGTAGACCTAACTCTTCTGTTCGATTGTGTGAGGTGTGAGACATTGCTAGCATGACATAGTAAACGATAAATAAATTGGCAAATTGGCTAGGCTACGGTATGCAAGTCTGGGAAATCAGGGTTCAGTTTCCGGTAGAGGCAGGTATTTTCTACACGCCGAACCAGCCGCTTCTGTACCTTGACACAGCATCATTTTCCTTTAAGAATTTCTTCAGGCCGTGAATCTTTTTACACTTATCTAGTGACGATGTTAATGCGTGAATAGATAACCTCCATTTCATGGAAATGTCTTAATGATGTGCTAATTGAGCGCAGGGTCTAACTTGTCTGTACTGCTGGTTAATAAGTGAAATATCCATCAAATGCCTTTCTTTTGTCGCTCTCATGATCACCGCAGATGTTACGAGGTTTCCCAGCTAATGCAGGCGATCTATGAGGTAGAGACTGCCGTGATCGGTTGTAGATATAGTACCTGAATTTATCGTGACAACAAATGCAATTGTGTAATATCATATCCAAAAGTTCACCCCGTACCAAGGGATAGATCGTGTGAAAAATGAAGTATAACCTAGAGTCAAGGAAGAAAGGAACATCCTTCCTATATTATATGAAGGAAAGCTACCTGGACTGGTCAAATGTTGCGTAGGAACTGCCTTCTCAAACACGTTCTTGAAGGAGAGATAGAAGGAACGAGAAGACGAGGAAGATGACATAAACACCCAGTAGATGACCTTAAGGAAGAGCGAAAATACAGGAAATTAAAAGAAGAAGTATTAGCTCGCACTCGGTGGCTAACTGCCTTTGAAAGAGGCTGTGGGCCTGTCGCAAGACAGTCTGCGCAATGTTTGACCTCGCAATCAGATAATAGAACGATTACTCCTCGAATTTTCCTGACTCACACGTCGTTCTTCATAACACAGACCGGAGGGTATCGGAAATTGTCTTACGGCTAAGCTCTACCCAGCCTCATATTTGCTCTTGGCAACGAAATAAAGTTGTTATTTTGCCACTTTTGAAAATTAAAACTTACTCTGCAGAATAACAATTGACGGGATGTGACTCAATGTAGTATGACTTGAGTCCACAGATGTTTCTCCGAAACAATGGTAAATTGTGGCTAACTGTCCGGCTTTATGTCACAGAAGGCTGCAGCATAATTTTCACCTGATCCTGTTGCTTCTCACAAAGTATGATAACGCCTGTACAACCTCTTGCTATGTGTGTCAGACCAACCAATATCTTTTACACTGTTAAATATTAGCCTACATCGATTGCTTTTGTTAATATCAAATTAGACCTTTGGACTTAATTACTCCATAGTCGTGTTGTTGATTATAGCACATAGGCTAACTTCTGGCACTTGCTTTGTTTGCTGACAGAGGTCCACAAGTTCATGTCTCCCTGCCGTTTGTACTGTCATTGAACATGACAGTTGAGCAAGCGCTAAAGCTCCGAACGTGAAGTAACGATGTGTCCACTTCGAAAATATTGCAGAATACGACTGTCCTGACTGGAGTATTTCGTGTTATTTCTCAGTTACCGAGTTAGAGCTGTTTGAATCTGGCGCTCAGTTTTCGTTAGATTTTTGTGTGGTGTTGGACAAAAAGCGAATTGATAAAAGAAAGGTAGACACAGGAGACGATTTGCTGGCTCACATTTTGGATGCTGCTGCCCGCACAAAGAAACGTGAAGATAAACTCCGACGAATAACACGCGAGTTTCGCACACGAGTTGCAAAGTGAATTGAGGTTGACGGTGGGATTTTCGAAAATTTGTTGTGAACGGTGACATGTTTTGTCATTTTTGTGTAAAACAAACTTCTCTTTTAAACATTAAATTAAAATTAAAATTAAATAAATAATAAATAATTTCACTTTTCTTATTTCCTTTCACAATGCTTCTGTTATTAGTAGATTAAAACGGCCGTATCTCGGTAACCATTCAGTATTAGACATATGTTTGTATGATTGTTTTTCTCAGAATGTCTCATAATGTCAGCTCTCGAAATATTGGCCTTTCCTCCTGAATCACCCTGTACTGTCACGAGGACAATGAAATAATTTTAAACCCTCTTAAATAAAACTTAGGCCAGTAGTGACTTCACAAGAAGCTGGGTGGATTTCAGGTGTGTTTCTTCTGCGGAGGCGTGTAGAAAAACCTGCCTAATGTACCTACATATCCTTATCTTCTTAGGTACATTCTGTCAACAAACAGACCTGTTAGTAGCTCTTATATTAACAGCGATAAAACAGTCGGTGTCAATAAAGAAAAACTTGTCATAAATGTTTCTCAAATTTCTGAATATCTCTTCTGATATTAAGTAATACTGATTGCTAATTTTGCCTTGCTCCGTGCTGTTACGGAATGCCGTGACTGTGATATTAAAACTCGGTGAGCATTGTACGTGTCCAACACCTTTAGCAGACATGGCAGTTAATGGCAGTTTAAGGTTCCCGAATACCGTGCTCTTGTCGCCATGGGAACTGTGTGTCTGACGTCAAAGCAAGGGTAATACCCACCTGTGGCTTTCGACCCTTTCGCTGCATCATGCATGATATGTGATAGCGTCGAGCAATTCCAACTGGAATGTTATGTTCTACCCCCTGTAACCTGTGTAAAATTAGTGGCTTGTCCCAACATAGTCGCTGTCCGACCTATTAGTCACCGTCAACTGAACGAATGTTTTCATATTACCGTACTGTGTTGAACAGAGTGTTTTAAGTTTCCACTGTGTCATGAACAAAATTTGGATGGGTTGGTTATTTTGTATTACATTTTTACAGTATACGCTAAATTTTTCAAATTGAACAACCAGTAATTTACACATTCCTGCATCGCACATATATTTAATATCCCCTGCTCCTTTCAGCTATCTTAAGGGACATAATTTACTGCTATAAAAATACCCTCAGTTCATTTACTTTTTTCGGTGACGATAAAATCCGCAATACAATCAATAAATACATTTTGACGAAGAACAGGCCGAAACATGTAGGAGATATTAAACACATTTGCGATCCGTATACTTCGGCAGTTGCATTATTTGGGGTGGTAACTTAACTGATACAAATCAACTGAAAAAATATTTTAACACGACGGAGGAGGTACTTCATTGCACGGGACTTTGTTTTTCAGAAGGGAGGTAAAGGAATCTGAGACAATTCCTTGAACAGAACAGTTGATTCATGGCATATAAATGTGAATAGATGCGTTAGCACACGAGAAAAAGTTTCCGATTAAGCAAATAGATCTAATGTTATTGAGAAATGTTGTGTATAAAGTGTAACAATTTGTTATGCAACTAATCTTTAATTAAAAATTAGAAATGTTATCATTTTGACTGCGTGCTTTTACATTAATAAACGAAATGCCCAGTTTTTCTTATTATTTCTCACTTGTTGGTTTATTTGGCGATTCTTATCCACGAGGCGTGTCCGGAAAGTAAAAATACAAAGGTCTTAAACATGTACAGCATTTTTAATTTACAAGAGCGACACTGTGAATGAATTGCCTGTACATAACTTTATTTTTCAACATAGTCGCCGGCATTGTACAAACATTTATTAAGTCTTGGAATTAGCTTCTGTATCCCCGAGTCATAGAAGTCTGCCGCCTGCCCTTTGAACCACGCCATGACTTCTTCTTGCACCTCATAGTCGTCGAACTTATTCCCACCGAGATGTTTCTTTATGTGAAGAAACAAATGGAAATCGTTCATCTCCTTCCTGTGCGTAGCGGGTGGGAAACTTAAGCGCAGAACCCATCCGTTTCTTTATGTGATCGATAACATTTTGGGCACCCAGCGTGCGCACAATTTTCTGTACCCTAATTTTTCTGTCACAGCTTCAAAAATTGTGGTCTTAGACACTTCGGGAATGATGAGATGCAACTCTCTTATCGTCACGCGTCGATTTGCGCGAATCTCTCCTTCAATTTCCTGAGAAGGTCGTCAGAGATCAAAGAGGGCCTACCGCTCCTTTGTTCGTCCTTCGGAGAATTCACTGCACCACTTCGTCACGTTTTTCCGATTCATAACGTTACTATAAACAGCAACAATATGTTTGTGAATTTCCACTGGACGTTCATCTTTTGCGTTGAAAAATCGTATGACGGAACGCACCTCGCATTTGGCGGGACTTTGGATCAGCGCTGCCTTTTCAAACACGTCTCACTAAAAAAAAAGCCGGTTCTACCACTGCCAAACGAACACAGCTCACAGGTAAAGGATCAAGGTCGACGGCAGTGTTGCCATAATAACATAAAAAATTTCCCTATCGGCCTCACGTGATGTATCTTTACTTTCCGGTCACGCCTCGTAAATTCGTGTCGCAAATTTTTAAGATTTATTTGTAGAGTGTTCAAGGTTAAAATATCAGAATGGATACAGACTGAATTGACAGTCTCTTCTGCAGTTTTACACAATAACTCTAACAACATTACCCTTCAAAATGAGTGTTAGTGACTTTATATAATGCGGGAAAATAGCATGCACTTTTACACTTTATTTAAAAGAAGTAATTTGACAGTTTGGTGGGAGAATCTTTTGTCTTTTAACTACATTTTTTGTGTATGTCACAGATTTTTTCGAAAGCAATCATTCGGCTACTTGCAGTTTGGATTGAATTGCAAGATTTTTCAAGCGTGACAATATCGACCTGAATTAAACTCCTTGGCCCTGAATATGACGGCACTAAGATATTTCGAATCGTCTGTTACAATTTACCAGTCGACACGATGCAACATCCGGAAAGACTTGTGCTTCAAATTTCTTTATCTATGCCAGCTATTATTCATTATAAATAAAAGTAATGTTTTACTCTAGAGAATGCAGCTGAGCTGCACAGAAGGGGCAGAGTCTCTTAAGCCTCGCGATGACGGTCGGAAGGAAAGATTCGGATCCTGCCAAAAACGTGAATTTATATCACTACATGACTTTCCACTGGTCTCAGTTTGTTAGGTTCCTTGTTTAAAACAAGGTTAAAGCGAAATTCAAGCATATCTCTGGCCACAGAGAACACAAAAGAAAAGAGCTTATTTAGTTACACGCAAAAAAAAAAAAGCGAATACTCTCCAGTCCAAAGTACTTTTTTCTTTGATACATTGCTTACTCTTCACAAGAAAAGGACGGCCGACTTTCCCCAGCGCAAACAACTACCGAGATCAAATACAAACTTCACAATCACTATCTGTAATTTAGTAATAGTAAAACATTCCTGATCAGAAGATTTTACCCGTAGAACATGCGGGGACACATTGCACGAAAAAATTTATAGTAGTTACAAAATAAAATTTGGTACAATCGTTCAGTGAGTAATGTCTTCTGTCAGCGCTGCTTTCAACATTTCGTGTCTTAACATCAAGTCTCTTACTGTTCTTGTGTCCCTGTGAGAATGGGGTGACATGTCGTGTGCCTGCCTGAGCATGGAGGTGTTAGTGTCGGGGTTTCATTACTCCTTCGCCACCTGTCACGTAACTGATTAGTTTCTCGAAATACGACTGTTCCATTGCTGCCTGAAAGAGCTACAGCTGTCACCAAACACGAAGTGCGTTTTAAATTCTCTTGCCACTAACGTCCTATGTAAGCTCATAGCAATATTATTTTTGAAGAAGCGTAATTTTTTTTTAGGTTAAGCCTGTATACACTTATTCTTTCTTTTTCTCCCTATATTAGGCAATAACTGGTTTTATGAAGGCTACTGAAATTTGATATTAATATTTTGTAGTAAGGTGTAAAGTGGCCGTGAATGAGGTTATGCCGTATAATAAGTTTATATGAATATCTGTGTCATGGTTACAGTTGTCTAAATGTTGAACACATACAGAATGTTGAGGCATAAGTCGTAACACTAAAAGAAGTGCAAATATTATCTTAAGTTATGTCTAGGTCCTGTAAGAAGGAGTCGGCTTTACAAGCAAATTGCCTGTGGTGTATTAAAGCAGCACTTGACTGGGATAAGTTTTGTAAAAATTGTACTTTTTGTAAGGTAAATAGAACAAAATGTGCAAACCGACGCTTGTAACTGATGTACCTGAGGGGGAGATTCTGCTACAAAACTCTCGTTCTTCTCCCTGGTGAAGCAGTACCACGTTCTTCTTATCGAACGAAGTCTATTATACACTTCACAAGAGTACGCCATTTGAATCTACTCTCATACAGTTGCATTCAGTTTACAAGATCACCCACCACTTTATTAATATTTATTTTCTATTGCCTTTCCTTCTCCACCTGGGGGCTTCAAGCGATACGTGTATATTCTCTTACCGTGTTTGTACTGAAACTGAGTATGCAATTTTGATGTATTTCTAGCCTAGTATACCGCTGGGCTGGAATTCTCCGTGACGTAATCGCAGTGGCGAGGGATATATGGCCAGAAATGTACATAATGGAGCTTGTAGTCGTGCAGTTTTATGCTGTCTCCTGCTATGTGCTTTATCTTAGGTCCAAACATTGTCCTCAGTACTCTGTTTTCAAAAATACCTCGGTGCTTACTATTCTTTCAGGTAGATGAAACCAAGTTTCACACTCGTGTAAAACAAGAGGTGAAAGAAGTTCGTAACTGCATAATTACTATTTTGGTACTTGAAGCTTGAAGTTTGTGTTTAAGAAACTGGAAGATTTAAGATGATGAGAAACATTCAATGGATTGAATGTGTTAAAAGAGTCATTCAGGAAATGTGTTCAGTATTCATGTTACACTGTTTTACGATTTAACGCTATTTAGTTTTGTAACGGGGACTAAATTACAGGACTGCAATTTTAACATAACCATTAGGAGAATCTCATGTATCCTAAGCGCGCGATATTAGTGCTGGGGTAGAAGCGAACAAATACAGCGTAGCGCAGGGAAGAATTACATAAAAACTTTTCGGATACTATTGTCCGTAATAAACGTTTTAATTCCACTTCGTCCTGATTTTATTTATAAGCAGAGATAGACTTAGATTATTGCTTTGTCAGTTGATGCGTGTTCACATGTCCACCTGCATGCCTGGTTCCAGCTACCCTTTAAAGCGAAGTAGTCGCTTTGTGTACCACAAGCTTTTAGTTCAAAAATTGTACTCTGTGATTATATTGCATTCATGTGCTTTGCTCACATCTCAGAAAACAGAGTCTGTTTCCTGGTACAGTGTCAGGTGATTGGTGTTGATAACCGAGACGGTGTGTTTACTGCGAGATGCGAAAGAAATACCTAAATATAATTTTGGCGCCTGACATTACGTTGTGTTTTTCAGTAACGCAACATACAAAGTCAATATCAGTCTAAACACAACTAAACTCTATTTTATTTAATAGAACGGCATGTTTTGTCCTAGGCTAAGCCATCCTCAGGTTCACAGTTTTAAAGACATTTTGAAGTAGAATGTACAAGTAATCTTTTATTGTTTAAAAATGGTTAAATTGTTAAAATAATCAAAGACACTACCTGTCCGTTGTTACACAGCCTCCAGTTGACACAATGTTCTGATTTATTTTAACATTTTAACTACTTTTTAATCACATCAAACTATTTGTACATGCTACCTCAATATGTTTTTAAAAATGTTTGTGACCCTGTGGATGGCTAGGCCTAAGCCGAAACACTTCATTCTGTTAAATGACATAGAATGCAGTTGTGTTTAGACTGACATGGACTTTGTGTGTTGAGTTATTTAAGTGCAATTTAATCGGAGTCTTTGAAAATGTCATTTGACCTGTTGTATATGTGCACCTGTAAGATTTTATTTAATGACAATTCTGTGTAATATAAATTAACAGCATACGTCTGCATTACAATCTTAGTTGAAATCGATAATTGATAAACCGTCTTTTTTTGGAGTATAAAAATCAATACGGCGCTGAATCAAATTAGAATGTTTCAAAATTATATACAAATAAATTTCTTTTAAGAATTAGGCACATAGAATATGTGAATATCCTTAATTGTGACGTACAACTGCAGACCCAGAGCAGTAGAAGTTGTTCTGAAATGGATTACGACAGTTACCAAACTGCAATTAATAACAGACTGTCTGTTTATAGCGTGTCCCTTAATGACCTTAATCTTCGCCTGTTTTTCGCAGAACTTCTTGCAATTAGGTAGAACCTTCAGGTTTGCCTTTCAAGAAGCTCTAACTTGTTGCATATGTCAGGACGCGGTTATGTTGGCAGGTTATTAGACTGGAGACTAATATTCCTCTAGGCCATAAACTGAGGTCAGTATGGACACATTTCGTTTTACGATCAATATTATTTCTTCAGTAGTCTTGATGTAGCTAGGGTTTGTGTTGCTGTACGAGACACTACGTTGGTTACTGTATGAAGCCCTGCTTTTTGTTGTACAGTGACTTGAACAATAACGAATAACTTCTGAACATTTTGCACTTGACAAGTCACAGTGACGAGCAGGGGTAGGTTACTCACTGACTAGTGTACTGTGTGGGTAATCAAGATTCGATGTCCAGGAGGAAGAGGAAAATTATCTTTGCCACATTGTCCAGACCGACAGTGGGGCCTACTCAGCTCCATGTTCAGCGTATACCAATGAGCCCTATCCGGTATCAAAGTGGCCGTCGCTTGAAGCTGACCACTGGATTGGGACTATTGCCGAGGACAGGGATGTGTGTAGCTATGTCTTCATTTCGCCATACATCTTTATAGCGTAGCGCGGAGGACGCGATTTGTTTATAATGGTACTAAACTGGTAATTGTTCTTTGCAAATTGGGGAATTCTTGTATTAAATTTGATAATGTTAATAGTGTTAATTGTGACAATAATAATTGTTTTTCATACCGATAAACAATAGTCTAAACCAGTTTCCCCAACTTCTTTGCCCGCGGACCCTTTTGGCCACGAAAAATAACCACGGATTCTCACACCCTTGCTTGCTTAAATATACAGTGTCCGGATGATAGGTATCAAAAATAAGAACGTTTGTATCCCAAAATGCACTTTATATAGCTACGAACACGTACCAGTACCATACGTCAGTGCACTGCATGACTTGACCTTAAATAAACTGACTGTCGCTCGCTTCGTCGGTACGGGAAGTATATGAACTAGATATTCTGTCATACGAAATAAACATATCGCCATTTAAAGGAGTTCCGCGATTATTTTTAACAAAATATTATTCCTTTAATTAAAAAGATAAGCAAACTTCTAAGTATCCACTATAGAAATGTATCCACGAATTCCCTGCTAACTGGTCGGCGATCCCTTGGGATAAGCGGAGTTAACTTTGGGAATCGGTGGTCTAAATACTGGAAGAGTGCCGTACGGGTAATTAAATATGTTATGAAGATTAAAGTGTTATGGGATATCGCGCTGTATCTACTGGTAAATTGTTAACACCTTTCGAAAGAGTGTAGCGCTGCTATCCTCAGGGTCATGTAGCCAACTCTGCATGAACTGCTGGGCCTTACGCTTCTCCGATATGTCGGTAACAATTTACCAGTCGAGTCGAAGTAACATCCCAGAAGATTGAATTCCTCACTAGCACCGCTCTGAGAACCGAAATTCACGCAAAGTAGAGTGATGTGACATTGTTCTTGTGGTGCGTTATCTTGTCACGTTAAAGTGGGACAATTTTCAGGCCGGTATCTGTGTTTAGAATAGCGCGATGTCGAATTTTGTTTTTAAAATTTGAAATTTCCTGTCAAATGTTGAAATGTCTGTAATTGAGCAAAACTAGCAATTTGGCACACTCTGGTTAGTATAATATTGCTGCTGTGTCTGCTTAGCCTCGGGTTAGGACAAGAGCCCTTTGTGAACTTTTGTTAGCCCTTTGTCACTGTGGTTGCCCATATTATGCCCGCCCGCACGACAGTAAGTGTCCGCTGTGTTTAATTCGCCATTAAGTCAATTAGCGTATTGTACATGATAGTACGGGTGAAAATGTTCCATGTTTCATCTGTTGTATTGTTTCCCGCTAGGGTACTGTGTAGTGTAGTGGCAGTCCTGAGTTAAATCTTCCACTGCAACATAACCCCGTTCTGTTTCATACCGCAGAGTTGGAATTAGAAGCAAACGTTCCAATCGACTGTACCCCTTAAACAACTGTAAAAAAAGTACGTCGTAACTGGAAACCAATCCGTGTACGGTCCTGGACAGGCCCTGAGGATTCCAGGAGGCTGAGGCTCCCAGATTTCATGACAATCGGCACAAGAAAGTTGTAAGGTTGTCGGCCCTACGCACCGGCCGCCTTTACCCCCAGGAAATATTCCTGGTACTCATTTCTGTTAGAGGCTGGGTCGACCCCAGGGCCCTAGTGCTGCCGGAAGGATTATGTCAATGAAAAATTCCAATGACACAAACGGAAATCGAACCCGCCACCTTCCGGCTTGTAGCGCAGCACCTCAACCAACTGCGTCACCGCGTGTCGTAACTGTAACGTGTTATAATTGCGTGTTTTTTACAATTCAAGCTTAGTGCGTTTTGAATTGTTACAGTACGAACTTCAGACACATTTCAGCGCTGTGCGTAATTAGTGCACAATTCACTAAATTCTGTGTTTAAGTATCACCCATAAACTTGCCTGTATCATGTTCACCTGCTGCTAATATTTCCTTCCTTGGTTCTTCATCTCAGCTTCTTTATTTTTTTCTTTTCTTCCCCCCTCGCTCTGCTTTCATTAATCCGTTCATTTGTGATATGTAAATCGTTTTATGTCTACGTGACCTACCAAGTAGAACGTCATAAATAAGTAACGAACGAGCAGTGTAAACAGCGGGCAGGGAGGAGGGTCCGGCCTGAATACCTCATTCGGTGTAGTAAATGGGATACGGGCTGGTTAACTGACCAATCAGAGTTGATTATTCTCGACAGCACAGAGACTGTTTAACTTTTCGCTGAGACATACGATCGCCCAAAATTTTTTTAGTGTATTAGTTTGTCGTGAAAACATCAAATTTTAAATTATAAAAGTTTCTGACCCCAAAGGACGAGCGGAAACTATACGTACCACTGCTTTAAAACCGAGGAATTCTGTATTTTACCAGACAGCATATTTTTATTACGATTCCCACAATAAACATGGATTAGTTCCCTAAATAGCATTACTGTGTATAATGGAGGCTGAATTTGTTCGGTGTGACGTAGGAACTGATATTAAAAATGATATGGTTAAATCTAATCCAAAACGGAATAAATAATTTCGTTATTGTTTAAAATATATGACGGCTGGTTGACTGCTTCCATTCGAGTGTACTGTACCCTCAAAACACAATTTTTACTGCAATTTCGCACATTGTTTTCACCCCCCGGTATGCAGTGCACACAACGCACTGAACACAGCACACGCAAGCACACGTACACCGAACTATACAGCAAACACAAATAACAAAAACAAATTTTCTACCTGCAGAACTCCATTACAGTTCCTAAAGCGTTGTTACTCTTTAAGCAGTAATGTTAGCTATTGTGAGCAGGTGTGGATCCTAGACCCTGCGGCGCCAAGTGTTAATTCATTTTATCTTGACTCACTTCCCTCCGCACAGACAAGGTGTAAAATACATTGCTCTATCCTCCGGCTCTCTGCATCTCTGACCTGTGTTCCTCTAACCCCCCCCCCCCCCAAACC
>Ga0209628_10002269_pt1 | contig 12953 bp, 8 predicted proteins | sample TergutCu122P4_FD_187285 | JGI IMG/M metagenome (GOLD analysis project Ga0209628, IMG submission 187285) | Cubitermes ugandensis P4 segment gut microbial communities from Kakamega Forest, Kenya - Cu122 P4 (SPAdes) (version 2) | ecosystem: Host-associated > Arthropoda: Insects > Digestive system >...
GTCTTGCCGGTGCCGTTGCTCAGACTGGTACTAATGTTGCTTTTGTGGATAATATCTATTTTTGGGGAACAGGCACAAAGGTTGCCACTCCTGTAATTACTCCGGCAGTGGGTTATTTCGATGCTCCTATTCCTGTTTCTATTACTTGCGCAGAATCGGGTGCAACTATCCATTACACATTAGACGGCTCAACTCCAACAACAACTTCTGCTGTTTATTCTGCTTCATTTAACGTAAATGCTCCCGCAACAGTTAAAGCACTTGCAGTAAAAGCAGGTATGACAGACAGCGAAGTGGCTACCGCTAATTACTATGAAAGAACCGAGCCGCTTTTGATAGACGACTTTGAAGGCGCAAATAAAGGTTGGAATTTAGTAGCCGGTTATCAAGAAGTTAGAAATAATGCTTATCCCGGCTGTCTTAACTCAAGCACCAAAGTGCTGTATATGGATAGAGGTGTAGGAGCTGTTAATTATTCAGGAGCTATTTTGTCTGGTTCTGGATTTGGCGGTCCGATAACAGGTTATCAGTATTTGAAGGCAAAAATGTATCGCAACAACACTAATGTTCCGAACGTAAAAGTAGGCAATCTTTTAGGAGATCCTAATGATGATTTGGCTCCAATGCCGGGAATTACAATCGTTGCTAATGAATGGCAAGATGTTGTTTTTGACATCAGTACGCGTCCATTGGATTTTATAATGTGGATGGTGGATAGAAGTACTACATTAACAGCCCTTGCGTGGATGCTTGTAGATGATATTATTTTGAGCAACGACCCAACTCCGAGAATGTGTCAGGTTGCAACTCCTGCTATTTCTCCCGCAGGCGGTAATGTAACTTCTCCTGTAAGTGTTACTATTTCTTGCACAGAATCGGGTGCAACTATCCATTACACATTAGACGGCACAACGCCCACAGCAACCTCTGCTGTTTATTCCACATCTTTAAATATTACTGCAACAACAACTGTTAAAGCAATAGCAGTAAAAACAGGAATGGCAGACAGCGGCGTGGCAAGTGAAACATATACTTTCCCAACACCGGTAATTGTCCCGGATGTTGTAATATCCGGCGTTTATGGCGGCGGTGGTAACAGCGGCGCACCTGTATTGAATGACTATATTGAGTTGTATAATACAACCGCATCGCCAATAGACCTTGGTGGTTGGACAATTTATTATACATCAGCAACAGGAACAAATGTTACAGCCGCTAACACATTTACATTTGCAAATGGCACAATGATTGGTGCTAATGATTTCTTGTTATTAAAAGCTGCAAAAGGCGCAGGAACTCAAACAAATCCATACACATTTGATATAGATATAAGTGGTGCTGCAGGTGGAAATTTTGCAATGGCAGCGGGAGCAGGTAAAGTACTTCTTCTTTCAGCATATACTAATTTGACAACAGCAAACAGTTTACCAACTACTTTAACAGGTATTCAAGGTCTTCCGGGGTTTGTAGATTATGTTCCTTTTGGTTCCACATCTGTTCCAAAATTTGGAAATTCAATGGTTGATTTATCTGCTACTCTTGCTGCAACCAGAACTCTTACAGGCACAACAATTTCTTATGTTCCTGATATGGCTATCGATTTTAGTGTTGTAACATTAACAGCATCTGTTCCAAGAAGATCCTCCACAGCAACACCAACAGTTGCTACTCCTACATTCTCTCCCGCAGGCGGTAATATAATTGCTCCTGTAAGTGTTACTATCTCTTGTGCAACAGCAGGTGCAACTATTCATTACACAACAGACGGCTCAACTCCAACAACAACTTCTGCTGTTTATTCCGCACCTATAAATGTTGCTGCAACAACAACTATAAAAGCATTTGCAGTAAAAACAGGTATGGACGACAGCCCTGTGGCTACGGCAACTTATACTTTACAAACAGTTGTAGATGTTGCAGATATTGCAGCATTTAACGCATTGGCAGAAAATACTGTGGCAAAAATTACAGGTGCTGTTGTAGTTGTTCATACCACAACAAGCAATGTATTTGTTCAAGACGCTTCCGGCTGGTTGCTTATCTATGGCACACACGGAAAAACCTATAGCAACGGCGACAGAATAACAGGTGCAACAGGAAAATTCCTGACCTATTCTAACGCAACTTCCGGCACATATCCGGAAATGGAGTTGGTTAGCGGCATAGCACTTCCTGACGGCGTATCCGGCTCAGCGGCTGTTCCATACATAACCACCCCTGCTGCCTTGACAAATGCAGATTTGAACAGATATATCAAATTTGAAAATGCAGAAATTGCTGAAAATATTACATACGCTACAACAGGTACTATCGAAGATGGTAAAATTGTAGATGGTAGCGGCACAATGATTATCCGTAATCATTACAAATTGATTAATGCTGCTTTTTCAGCAGGCGATAAAGTAAATCTGACAGGTCTTGTAAGATACTACAATGGTATTCAAATTTATCTGCTTTCTATTGAAAATGCCACAGGCATAAACACTCCAAAAGACAATGCTATTGAAATGTATGTTTCAAACGGTGCTTTGAATGTAATTTCCGAAGGCGGAATGATTGAAATCTTCACTGTTCTTGGCGTGAAAGTTGCAGAGGTTAATGCTAATTATGGCATCACAACTATCAACGGTCTTCCAAATAATCAGTTGCTTATTGTAAAAATCGGCAACAAAAACGGAAAAATTGTTGTAAGATAAAACTAATGCTGTCATTCCTGCGCAAGCAGGAATCGCTTGATGTTCAAACGATTGCGGGTCAAGCCCGCAATGACAAATAACAATTAAAAGTGGAGTTGCATAACTTCACTTTTTTTTTGTAATTTTGCAGAAATTTTTAGTAAAAAGGTAAAAGAAACTAATAGTGATAAATAGTGATATGTTGTGATAAATAGTAACACTGCAATTAAACAATTTATCACAACTAACCACTAATCATTAATCATTAATCATTAATCATTAATCACTAACAACTAATGAAACAGGCAATAGAAATCCTACGAAAAGGAGGGGTTATACTCTACCCTACCGACACCATTTGGGGAATTGGCTGCGATGCAACAAATCCTCAAGCGGTTGAGCGCATTTTTCAGATAAAAAAGCGCGATGACGCAAAGGCATTGATAACCTTAATTGACAGCGAACAACGGCTGCAAACCTACGTTGAGCAAGTGCCGGACGTGGCTTGGGATTTGATTGAATGCGCCGACAAACCGCTGACAATCATCTACCCCAAAGGCAAAAACCTTGCAGAAAATCTGCTTGCCGAAGACGGCTCAATCGCTATTCGCATAACCAAAGAGGAGATTTCCAAATCACTCTGTTATGCACTGCAAAAACCGCTTGTATCTACTTCGGCAAATATCAGCGGCGAGCCGTCTCCACAAAATTTTTCCGAAATATCGGACGAAATTCGCTCGCAGGTTGATTATATCTTGCCTTTCCGCCAAGAGGAAAAAACGCTTGCAACACCGTCAAATATCATTAAATTAGGTATAAATGGAGAATTTAAAATAATCAGATAACAGATTAAATACCCAAAACTAAAAAAATTAGATACATAAAGCAAGGATTATTGTAGTTTTTCTAAGTGCGATAAAAATCATTCCGTTAGGAATGATACGCTCGGTAGAAATTAGAGCAATCCTAATTCTGCATTCCGTTAGGAATGCAACCAATGAGCAACTAAAGGACGCATTCCTTACGGAATGCAGGTGCGGTGGAAACAAATTTTTCTACCGAGCGATATTCCCTAACGGGAATAATAATTTTGTTTAAATTATACCAAAATACAAAAACTTAAACATCTAATAATCAATAATTTAAAAAACATAAACAGATGAAAAAATTTTTTATAACAATTTTACTGTTTTTACTCTTTGCAACATCTGTGAATTTGCAGAGTAAAACATCAAGCAGTTCAAGCGATAAAAAGTTTGACAAAGAGACCTGCTCGTGCGGCAAAATTCCGTTGAAGGGAAAGGTTAAGATTGTAAATTCTTTTCCCGATTTTAAGGTACAGGTTGTCAATTCATTTCCCGATTTAAAGGTAAAGTTGGTTGAAAGTTTCCCTGACGCTTGCGGCAAATGGCAGATAGTGGAATCATTTCCCGATTTTACAATACAGTTTGTGGAAAGTTTCCCCGACTTCAAAATACAATTTGTAGAGAGTTTTCCGGGAGTAAGGTAGGGGTGTATAATAATTAAAGGGGCTGTCTAAAAAGTGCTTTTTGTTTCACGCAGAGTTCGCAAAGTTTTGTCGCAAAGAACGCAAAGTGTTGATAATCAATGTCAAAACTTTGCGTTCTTTGCGTTTTTCTTTGCGTCTTTGCGTGAGATAGCACTTTTTAGACAGCCACTTTGTTTTGTTATAGTGATTTTTATTTTTTGAAAATTGATTTAATTTTTTCTAAAAATTGCTTATATACGGATTGTTCATCTTTTTCAAATTCTTCTGTTACATAATAATTATTGTTTCCACGCCTGCTTGTGTAACCGTAACCATAGCCATATCCGTAACCATAATTTTGATAACCGATTTTTTTCTTATCAACATCATTGAGAACTATGAAAATATTTTTCATTCCGTCAGATTTGAGTTGTTTTGTTAATTCTCTAAATTCTACTTTGTTTGTCTTTAAACTTCTGGCAGTCAGCAAAGTAATATCAACAAGCGGCAGTAATGCGTAAGCATCTGCAACAAGTCCAAGCGGCGATGTGTCAATGATAATGTAATCGTACATTGTGCGCAATTTATCAAAAAACTCTTTGAACTTTGCATCGCGTACAAATTCGCCGGGATTTGGCGGCATTATACCTGATGTCATAAAATCAAAACCGTATTCCTCTTTTGTTTCAATAATATCATCTAAAGTAACATCACCGATAAGATAGTTTACAAAACCGATTTTTTTATGATGTTCTATATTAATTAAATGAGAAAGATTTGGCTTACGCAAGTCAAAATCTATAAGCAGGGTTCGTTTTTTCTGCAAAGCAAAGGTTCCAGCGAGGTTTGCAGAAACATAAGTTTTTCCATCACCGGATTCGGCAGAAGAAATCATTACAATAAATTTTTCACGCCGCTGCAAAATTATTTCAATTTTTGTTCGAATTACGCGTAATGCCTCCACAAAAGCACTGTTAGGATATTTTGATGCCATAACAATTTCATCATTTTTGTGTCTTGTATGTTTTATAGAACTGATAAGCGGAAATGGAGAAAGTTTTTCTATATCTCTTTCTGTTTTAATGGTAAAATTCAGCAACTCTTTGATAATAATAAAGATAGCGGGAATTAAAAGTCCCAAAGCAAGGAATATATATATGTTGTTCCTCTTATCCTTTCCATTTGTAATGGTAATAACACGCGCCTGCTGAATTATCTGATTATCAGATGTATTTGCTGCTTTTTTCATCTGCGCTTCGGAGCGTTTTTGCAGCAAAAATGTATAATACGAGTCGTTGATTTTAAATTTTCTTTCATAATCAAGCAAGCGGCGTTCTTTTTCGGGTGCATCGCGGAAGAGTTTATTGACCTCTGCAACCTCTTTGTTGTAGGTCGCTCTTTCGATGTTATATACAGAATTTACAGAATTTATCAATTCCAAAAGATACTGTTTTTGTTGCTCCATCTGTTTGGTAATTTCCTCATATTTAGGATGTTTTGGCTGTACCTCCGAACGCTCTATTTGCAATTTATTGTATTGACTAACCAAATTTAATAAAGCGGGGTCGGTAATTCCAATGGTTGTTGGCGACACAATAGCACCTGTTTCAATATTTTTTGTTAAATAATTTTTTAGATAAGAAAAATAATTATCACGAGCCATAAGTTCCTTGCCTTTTTGCTCGATGTCAGCCATTTTTTTAGGTAAATCACCGGAATATGAGGCATAATCAATAATATTATTTGAAATTTTAAAAGAGCGGAAATTTGCTTCCGAGCGGCTCAAAGAGTCCGCCATATATTCAATTTGGTCATTTATAAAATTAATTGTTTTTATCGCTTCTATATTTTTTTTGTCCAAATTATCTTCCAAAAATATTTTTGAATGTTTGTTAAGAAAATCAATATCGTACTTTGTATCGTTGCCTGTTAATGAAAGAGCAATTATAGATGTCTTCTCTATTGTGTTTATAGAGAGGCGGCTGACAAAATCCGCAATAAGAAATTCTCGGCTGCGGAAACGAAATCTTACCTCTTTTATCTTTCCGTTAAAAGCAGGGTCTTTAAAAATTTTAATAAAAAAAGTTTTATAACCAATCGGCTCGCCATATTTACCGTTAATTTTTTCGGGCAAAATATCTTTGCCGTTTATGACACTGATTTCAAATATACTGTCGCCTTTTTCCGAAAATATAAAACTTTGATTATAAACATTTTCTGTAAGTGTAATAATTTCAATGTTTATAGGTGCTTCTTTGTAGCGGGAGCGCGTTTTAAAGCGTCCTTGCGTGTAGTAGTGAATTCTAAAATCGGGCAGAGAGTCAATAGTTCTGCCAACCAAATCATACGACTTCAAAAATATTTTCTGATTTTCACTGTTTTGAGAATAGTTGTTGCTTCTTCCAATATTAGTACCTTGAATAAATGCAAAAGATGACTGTGTCTCTTGCAATAAAATTTGTGCCTCCGAACGATAATTAGCCATCCAACTGCGGTTTTCGTAATACGCTATTGACATTGCTATCGTTACACCGAACACAAAAAGATACCAATATTTTACAAAAAGCCAAACCCATTCAAGAAGATTGAATGAAGATTGTTCGTCATCTCTGAATGCAACATCATTTACAGGTTGATTATTTTCCATAATTTTTATATTAGTTATGAATTGTTATGCGCTACGCTGTTATAAATTGTGATATGCCTTCGGCAGTTATTAAATTGTTATTTTCCTTCGGCTTTTCAAGTGTTGTTTTTTTGCAGTGTTACAATTAATAACTACAAATAACTATGAATAACAACTTCCTAACTCCTATCTCCTAACCCCTATTTCCCCCAATCTTTATCTACCAAATTCCACACTGTCATCACAAATGCTACAGATGAACCTATTACCCCCAAAAAGCCGGCGTATGAACTTGTTGCCCAAAACTTTTTCTTTGAATAATCACAATATATAATGTCATTTGGCTGAATATAATAAAATTCGGAGTCAATAATGCTTTTAGAGCGAATATCAAATGATTTGATTATAGTTTGGTTTGGTAATGTACGCACAATTTTTACCTGTGAAAACTTTGCCGACTGCTCCATTCCGCCTGACATTGCGAGTGCCTGAAAAATTGTTAATCGTTCTTTGTATATTGGATAATAGCCGCGTCCTGCTGCGCCGATTACGCAAAAGGTTGATGTTTTCAATGCCATTTTTACTCTAACGTCTGATGAAAAATCCAAAAGCGAGTCGGTTAAATTTTTTTCTGCCTCTCTTAGTGTTTTGCCAACTAACGGAACCCGCGATACAAGCGGAAAATCAACTGTGCCGTCCTCATAAATTCTGTATGAAATGGTGTTGCCTGTACCCGGTGTTGGAAAAATTGTTCTCAATACTTCATCTTTTGTAATTACGCGCACAACAAGTTCATCGTTTATTTGCAACACATAATTTTCATAAACGCTTTTTTCGTATGTGGGCAAAGAAGAACGCTCCTGCAAGAAATTGTTTGATTTCCGCGTATAGCAGGAAGAAAACAAAATTATTGCAACACAAAAGAGGATATATTTTGTTGAATTAGACATTTGTATTTGGTTTGTTGATTTGGTTATTTGTGGTTATTAATAGTTATGTGCCTTCGGCAGTTATTAATTGTTATTTATGGTTATTTGCAGTGTTACAATTAATAACTACAAATAACAATTCATAACTATAAATAACTATTCGTAAATCGTAAATAAATTTATAACTTAAAAATTATTCTGGTTTTGGGTGCTTTTTATAATATTCTGTTTTAATTCTTTCTTCAATAGCATAAATAATCAATCCAAGCGATACTGTTCCAAGAGTTGCCGAAATAGCCGTTGTGATATGGTCAATTCCGGTGTGTTTTGCAAGAGTATGCTGCACATAAAGCACATCATTCGGTTGAATATAGTAAAATTCGGAGTCAATAATTGACTTTGGACGCAAATCAAAAGTTTTTACTACCGTACCCTCTTCTGTTTGGCGCACAAGTTTAATTTTACTCCTGTCGGAATATTGCCCCAAATCGCCGCTCATTGCCAACGCCTGAAAAATTGTCAGTTTTTCGGCGGGAATTTGCACTCTTTGCGATTTTGAGTCCGTAATAATAGAAAAAGTGCGGTTTGCAAGTTTTACATCAACCGAAAAATGCGTCAAAAACTCCTTCAACTGCCCTTCCATTTCGTATTTCAATTCGCGCGTGGTTTTTCCCAAAGCGTAAATTTCGCCCACATAAGGATAATCAAAATAACCATTTTCTTCGATTAAATAAAGAAAAAGCCGTGCAGTTGCATCGTCCGAATTGGTGCTGTAATCTCTTTGAATTACTCCATCGCCAAACATTTCCATCTCCTGTTTTTTTAGAGCATAAATTCTAATATACAAATAATCGCCTTTTTGCAATCTGTATTCTTGAAAACCAACGCTATCCGTATAGTTTGGAATGCCCATTCCGGATTTTTGAAAATAGTTTAATTGCCTTGTTGTAACGCACGAAACAGCCGACAACAAAACCGCTATAAAAAGCAATATTTTTGTTATTTTTACCATTAAATTTATTTTATCAGAAAATTTTTTAACAAAAATCTGATTTTATAAAAATGAGGTGCAAAGTTACTCATTTTTATCGATAAATTTTTAAAAAAAATGTTAAATTTTTCCCATTTTGCTCATAAAGAGAATTGCGCCGGTAGAGTTTTCGCGAATTACAAACATAAACGGCTTGTCGGCTCGAAAGGTTTGCAAACCGCCGCCTGCTGATGTTTCTATAAATTCTACAATAGTAACCGCCGTTAATATTCATAAAGAATAGAATTTCCCGGAATATTTAGTAGAACACTATGGTTACCCTGAATTTGCAAATCTTCAATGTTAAAAGAGATTTCTTTTTCAAAATAGGCATCACAAAGTCCTATATCATTGAGAGACAGTCGTAATGACCTTTGACAGGGAAGAGATTCTGCGATCATTCCTGAATCAATCAATTTTACAACCCAATTATCGCCGCTGCAACCACTTGCACTGAATTTTATTTTCAAACAATTATCAACAATTTGCATACTAATAATTGAGATATGGTGGTTAGGGGCGTTGTTGTACTCGGTTTGACTGATTATTACATTTTGGTCGCAATTTGAACTCTGCTGGTTTGCTGTCCAAACTACCACGCCATTAATCACAATCGTATTTACATTACCTTCCGAAATTCCGCTGATTGTGTAGGAAACATCGGTATGGCACATACAATTTGCATTGTTTGGCTCGCCTCGTTCGGTAATGGTTAAAACACCGTTTTCAAAAATTTGATTAATGATAACGGTGTCAAAAGCGCAATTAACAACCAAACCATAATGCGTGATATGCACGCCATAGTTGGTAAATTCCACAACAACACTGTTGTCTGTGAGGTTTCTTGTGCCAACTTCATCGTTACATTCTGTAAATGTAACATCGCTAACTTGCAGCACAACTTTGGGCTTTTCGCACGAAACAGCGAAAAGTATCGCCAAAATTAGAATTAATAATTTTTTTGTTTTCATTTTGATTTTTTATTTAAAGATTTTTCATTCTACATTTTTCATTCTACATTTTTCATTCTACATTCTACATTCTACATTTTTCATTAAAAAACGCAAAGTTAATAAATTCTCTCTACTAAATCCAAAAATTTTGTGCGGTAGCCGTGCGGGTCGAATGTTTTTGCATTTGTTGCTAAATTGCGAACCATTTGTTTGCTTGCATTGCCTTTGTATTCCGACTGTTTCAGTATCAAGCCAAAAGCGGTAATGGCAGCCGCAAAACGCTGATTTTCAGAGGCACTTTCAATCGACTGACTGTCATAAGCAATTTCCGTTGAAATCAAACGGCTTGTTTCGCTGTTGGGCATTTTGTAACGAAAATCAAAATTTGCATAAGCATAAGGCAGTGCAACCGTAGCATCGGTCAAAATAATCTCGTAAATTGCCGTTACCGTTTGCGAAGAACCCAATTCGCCGGCATCAACGGCGTCATTTTCAAAATCCTCTTGCTTCAACATTCTGTTTTCATAACCAATCAAGCGATAAGAAAATACCATTTCAGGATTAAAAGTTACTTGATTTTTGCAGTCCTTTGCAATGGTGTAAAATTTCAACCTTTCATTGATAAATACCTTCTGAATTTCGTCAACACAGTCAATATATTCATAATTTCCGTTGCCGTGATTTGCAAGTTGTTCCATCATACTTTCATTGAGATTGCCTGTGCCAACGCCCAAAACGGTAAGATAAATTCCTTTGTCGCGCTTTTGTTCAATCAACTTAATTAATTCTTCCTGAGAAGAAACGCCTACATTAAAATCGCCGTCAGTACCAAGAATGATACGATTGTTTCCACCCTCAATAAAATTCTCCTGTGCAATTTCATAAGCGGTATTAATTCCTGCTGCGCCTGCCGTAGAGCCGCCTGCGCCCAATTTGTCTATCGCCGCTTTGATTTTTGCCTTTTCGCTGCCTGCGGTTGATTGCAGCACAACACCTGCCTCTCCTGCATAAGTTACAATCGCAACACGGTCGTTATTACGCAATTGGTCGGTCATTATCTTGAAACCTGCCTTTAAAATTCCCAATTTATCAGACGAATCCATCGAACCCGAAACATCAATGAGAAAAACATAATTTGAGGCAGGTAAAGTACTTTCATTCAGTGTTTTACCCTTGATTCCAATTCTCAAAAGATGATGCCCTGAGTTCCATGGGCAAGTGGAAATCTCTGTTTCAATCGAAACATTTTCGCTGCCTTGCGGCTCGGCATAATCGAAGGTAAAATAGTTGATAAATTCCTCAATTCTGACCGCTTCTTTCGGCGGCATCTGTCCCTGATTGAGAAAACGGCGGGCATTTGCGTAAGATGCACCGTCTGCATCAATGGAAAAAGTAGAAACGGGCTCTTCGCTCGTTAAAATAAACGGATTTTCGCCGTAATCGGTATATTTTTCATTACCGACATAGCCGCCATTGTAGTCGCCTTCCCAATTTGGCGAACTGGCACCCATACAACCTGTAAGAATCACACTGACAATTACAAGCAAAAAATTAGAAACCTTTTTCATAAAATATTAAAATTAAAAAATTAAAAAAATGCTTACAAATACATAAACGTATAAATGAAAAAAATGTGGCAGAAATTTTGAATATTTAACAAAGTTTAACTTATTGGTAAAAGACGAAAGATGAAAGATAAAAGACGAAAGGAAAGTTTCCGCCTTTCGTCTTTTACCCTTTACCTTTTACCTTTTACCTTTTTAAACAAACGCCTGCAACCTCGCAATATACTTCCCGATAATATCAAATTCAAGATTTACTACTGTACCAACCTCTATTTGCTTGAAGTTGGTATTTTCGTAAGTGTAGGGAATTATCGCCACTTCAAAGGAGTTGTCAGTCGGGTTGCAGACGGTTAAACTCACGCCATTTACCGTAACCGAACCTTTATCAACACAGAAATAGCCGCGTTTTGCCATCTCTCTATCTGCCTGATATTCAAACAGATAATAATAACTGCCGTTTGCTTCGGTAACTTTTGTGCAGACCGCCGTTGTATCAACGTGTCCCTGCACGATATGTCCGTCAAGGCGTCCGTTCATTATCATTGAGCGTTCCAGATTGACACAACTGCCGACTTGCAACCCGCCGAGATTACTGCGTTCGAGCGTCTCTTTTATGGCGGTAACGGTGTATTCTTTACCGCAAATATCAACCACTGTTAAGCAGACACCATTGTGCGACACGCTTTGGTCAATTTTCAATTCGCCTGTAAATGAGCATTTTAGCGTAATATGCAAGTTGTCCCGCTCACTTCTTAAATTGGTTACAACTGCCGCCTCTTCAACTATTCCTGAAAACATAAATTTATTTTTGATTTTTTTTAGAACATGGAACAAAGAACAAAGAGCAAAGACATTTTTATTTACGATTTTAGATTTTAAATCTTTTATTCTTAATTCTTTATTCTTAATTCTTTATTCTTAATTCTTTATTCTTAATTCTTTATTCTTAATTCTTTATTCTTTATTCTTAATTCTTTATTCTTAATTCTTAATTCTTTATTCTTTATTCTTAATTCTTTATTCTTTATTCTTAATTCTTAACTCTTAATTCTTAACTCTTAATTCCTAATTCCTAATTCCTAACTCCTGATTTAACTTCTAAAAAACCACCGAAACCCTTAAATTCATCATAAAGCCGGTTAATCGGTTTGGAACTGCTGTTTGTCCATCATAAATATCAGTTACCCAATAATATGAACTTACATTTCTTATATTAAAAAGATTTAAAAATTCAAGGTTTATCCAAAATTCTTTTACAATTTTTTGTTTGCTCATAAATTTTTCTCTGCCCATAACAAAGCCCCTTGATGCGCCCAAATCTACTCTGTGATATGCCTTTGTTCGTAATGTGTGCATATAACGTTCACTGCGCGGCGGTCCGTATGGAAAACCGTCTGCCCACACAAATTTGAGATTTACGCGATATTCGGGGTGTTTTGGAATATAGTCCTGAAAAAATATTGTAAAACTGAACCTCTGTTCATTTGGACGCGGAATATAGCCCGGATAAACAGTACCAAAAACTGTGCCTTTATTGCCAATAACTTTATAAGAATCTCCTTTTATATCCTCTCGTGAGCGCATCCACGAAAAAGTAATCCACGAATCAACACCCGGTATAAATTCGCCAAAAAGTTTTAAATCAATGCCGCAGGTATATGCTTTTGCATCGTTTTCGCCTGAGTA
>Ga0209628_10002270_pt1 | contig 12951 bp, 14 predicted proteins | sample TergutCu122P4_FD_187285 | JGI IMG/M metagenome (GOLD analysis project Ga0209628, IMG submission 187285) | Cubitermes ugandensis P4 segment gut microbial communities from Kakamega Forest, Kenya - Cu122 P4 (SPAdes) (version 2) | ecosystem: Host-associated > Arthropoda: Insects > Digestive system...
TAGAATATTGTTTAAAATATAATTTATATTTGTTTAATTATTTTCTTGATATGAATTTATATATTTATGCTATAATTAAATTATATAGATTTTCCATTTTGTTTTTATTTTACTACAAAACAAAAATCCTGTCACTTGTAATTAAAAATTTGCTTTTATTGTTAAATTAATAAGAATATTTTTTAACAATAAACAAAAAGATGGAGGTAAGAAAAATATGAGCAACGGTAACAAAAAATTGGAGAATGCTATTACTTTTTCACAATTATGTGATGACACATATAATGACTTAAAAAATTATATTCTTCGATATACCAGCGGCGACGAACATTTAACCGATGAAATAATTCAAGAAACATTTTTATACGCTTCTGATAATAAAGAAAAAGTATTGTCACATCCTAACCCAAAAGCATGGCTTTATAAAACCGCAAAAATATTTTATTTTAGATATAGAGATAAAAATAAAACACTAACAACTAACGAAGAAAGTTTTAATAAATATGTAGAAAACGAAAATGATACATTAATTGAAAAACATTCTTATAATCTTTGGTACAATAATTTTCAAGACGAGAGTATTATAGACGAAATATTTTCTAATATATCCGAAAAAGAAAAGGAATTAATTTTATTGCACCATGTCGATGGTTTATCTTTAAAAGAAATTGCGGACAAATGGGGTGAAAATTATAGCAAATTACAAAAATCGAATTATCGTTTAATGCAAAAAATAAGTGAACTAATGAAAAAACGAATGAAATAAACTTAAAATCATGATTGGGCAAACCGAACAAAATAATTGTTCGAGAATTGTGCAATATGTAGAATATAAAAATTTTATAAAATAAATGTCTGATTTATAGGTGAAAAAATGTTATATATATGAGGAGGTTTTAATAATGGGTACAAGAAAGTATGATAAAAAAGAATTGTTGTTAAAAATATTACAAGCCGAAAAAGCACGTCAGGAAAAAATAAATAATTTGAAATTGGAGTTGCATGAATTAGAAATGCAGGGAGATATGTGCGATACCGACAGAATCGACGAAATAATCAAGGAATTAAACATACTTGATCCGTTGCCCGAAAAAGAGGAAGATGAAAAAGAGAATAAAATATCACAAGCGGTAATAAAAATAAAAAAGAAAAGACGATTTATTCTATTAAAAGTAGCGAGTATTATCGGAGTTGTTTTATTGTGTATTCAAGTTTTGGGAGTAACGGCATTTCACAGAAACTTTTTCGACGACGCAATCAACTGGTCACAAGATATGTATTATTCCCTCATTGGAAAGAATATGCAAGAAGATGATAAAAAAGTTGAAGCTTCGGGGGCAAAGCAGTATAACAGCGTTGAGGAATTTGAAAAAGCGGAAAATATAAAAATTTTAACACCGGAATATATGCCAAATAATATTAAGATTGAATCTGTAGTGTATTTTTATGATTTTGAAGAAAAAAATATAAACATTGTGTATGATGATAATATGACAAGCCTGATCGTAAAATTAAATGAGCGTTTTCCCGATATAAATAATATTGATAATGCATATTTTTATGAAAAGGGCGGAATTATCTTTTATGTGTTTAAATATGCTAATATGATATTATGGGAATATGAAAATAATTTTTATAATTTTAACTTTGGTTTTGACATTGACGAATACGAAAAAATAATAAAAAGTATAAAATAGTTAAGGAGTTAATCATAATGAAAAAATTAAACAAAAAATTTTTATTAATTTTACTGGTGGTAATAATAAGCGTGATGTCGATTATCCCTTTGCAAGCATATAATACTGATAAAATTGAAAATAAATGTTGCTGTGATCCAAACTGCTTACATACGGAATACACATACGAAAACATTCCCGATGATATAGCGGAAAGAATTATAAAGTCGATGTCAGGCAACCCAGAAGACAATCCTGAATCAAGAGGTAATTTCTTTTGCCTTTTCGGTCATGATAAGCAAACAGGAGGTATTAGATTAACAGAACATAATTATTATCCTACTGCTCCGAAATGCAGAGAAACATATTCGTATATTGAATACTGCGTTCGCGACGGTTGTGATTATTATGTTGTTACGGGACAAACAATAAGCAAAATATTTTGTCATTAAAATTTAATATTAATTGATGAGGATAAAGTAAAAGGGACAACGTAGTGTGAATACGCTGCCCCAAGTATTTATTAAGTATAATCATATACCCGTGATATTATGACAGTCTCGGATATAAAATATTATACAGGAGAGGAGTTGAGTCCAATGGTTTAATTAAATATGCGCACGAGCGGCAAAACTCAAAAAGTGCGCCTATCGACTTTTTGAACCCTGTTGAAACGTCCTCACTCTTTAGTATGTCATAAAATTATTAAATAAATATTACAAGATTAATAAAAAATTTAGAAAGGATTTGCAATTTTATGAAAATCAAAAAAACAAACTTGAAAATGATGTGCTTCATAATTTCCGTTTTTATGTTATTATCAATGGCAATTTTTACAGTTGAAGCGACAACTAATTTAGAAAATGAAAATCTGCTCATTATAGATGACGGATCAGGAACAATTTCTTATGTATTTTGCACTCATAATAATTATTCAGTAATCGGAAAATATCCAACATATCATTCTATAAGATGTAATGTATGCACAGCTACTGAAGACAGACCGCATTCAAGTAAAACAAAATGCGATGCTGAAGCTTGTACTACTTGCGGATATGGACTTGGTAGTAGTCCTCATTATACTTCCATACAAACTACTTGTACTGATGATTATGGCGAAAAACACGCATATTGTTGCCAAAATAAATGGGGACCCTATTATATACAATGTACTTATAAAACAGGTGAAACATCATGTAGCGCCACTGGTAATATATGGTATGGAGGCGTATCGAATGGAGTACATAGGAAATATCAAGCATGTGGTTCTTGCGGAATAGGCGTTTTTCGTGGAACTGTTCCGTGTTATAAAACAACAGGAAATCCTACTTGTCCATATTGTTAATAATTCTTAAAATATAAATTTAATATAATTTACAGAGGGTTATTATTTTACATCCGCATTTGAATTTATAATACAGAATGTAGTAGGGTTCTTCGATAAAAACACTGTTTTATGAATAATTTAAATTTTGTTGTGTCGAAATCGTTGAACCCTACAAACTATTTTAAAATATTTGTAGAAGTGTTCTAAAACCCAAAATATTACAGAAAACCCTCAGCTATGATATAATAGAAAAAACAAAAGGGATAAATAAAATACGCCGATATGAATGGAAAAGAATTAAAGAATATTTTATTGAAAAAGAGCAAGGAACACCAGAGAGACCGCCAAATCCGCACCGTCCGATAGTGAACGGGATAGATAGCACGTAGCGGCGCGATATGCTGAAATAATAAATATATTATAAGAGGTATAGGCAAATGAGTTATATCAAATTTATAAATAAACGATTATTTTTCGTTATTTTTATTATATATATTTGTTTTAATAACATTATATTTTTTTCTGCATGTTTTAAGGAAAAAATTGAAATAAACGATGATGGTTCATATAAAAATATAAATTCAGGTTCGGATTTTATCGACTTTTCTCAAATATCTAAAAGACAAATAGAAATATTAGAATCTATATTGAATAAAACCATTGATAACGTCAAAATACAAGATATTGAACAAGTTACAAACATAAGCATAGTTGGCAATCATGCGAGTAAGAACGAATATATGAGGTCTTTTTCTCCATCGAGTTATAAATATGGCGGAAAACATTATGAGTATATAAATGATTATGGGAATGATTTATCGATTTTGAAAATATTTACATCGCTTGAAACACTTACAATATGTTTTACACCATCTCTTTCCGATTTATCATTTTTATCTAAATTGGAAAAACTATATTCACTCAGAATTGAAATGACAAATGTTTATGATTTCTCGTGTTTATCAAATCTTGAAAATTTAACATCAATAATTATACAATGTACTCCAATAGAAAAAATCAAATTCAACGAAAAAAATAAAATCAAAGAATTATATATTTCAAAAGCATATATTTCCGACGCAACAGTTTTTACAATACTAAATGAAATAGAAACATTATCAGTCACATATAATAAAATTATAATAGAAAATTTAAATAATCTTAATAATTTAACAAATTTAAAAAGACTTGAAATTATTGCCCCAGAAAGTAATTTTTCGTTTTTGGAAAATTTAAAAGCCGATTTAAATTATCTTGTAATTGGCGGAAGCGATAATATTGATTTAAAGAACATTTTGCATTTTAACGATACATTAAACGATTTCACATTGATTAATTCAAAAAATACAGATTTAACCCCCTTAGACGAATTGAATAAATTAAATAATATAACGCTATATAATGTTTCCGATTCAATAAAAGGAAAAAAAACATCACCAGAAGCAATAGGATTTAACGATTTACAAATAAGTGCTGATGTATATGATTGGTATGAATATGAAAAATAAAATTGTTTTAGTTTTAATCGTAATAACTTATGTGTTTTATATGTCCTCATGTTCAAGCGAGAACATTGTCGAAAACGGGGATTATAAAAAATTGAAAAACGGCTTTGAAAAATATTCGGAAGTATTTGAATCAATTATATTACATTACGATGAAAATCAAATTGATAATATACTTGAAAACTTTAAAGATTATTGCGAACATGAAATCGGATATGGTTATATAAAAGACAGCATATACCATACATTAGCCTGCAAACAATGTTCCATGCATATGTCAGAACCTGAGTTTCACTCAGATGTTAAAACAATTTTATATGCGTCCTCTTTTAATGAATCATCTGATGAAGGATCAACATATATCTATGCGAAATTTTGTCCGGTATGCGGTTCGGAGAGAATAAATTTTAGTGACAGTGCCTTTTTTGAATATATAATAACAAAAAAAAGTTTGAGGGAATTTGAATTGGATTATGGTGTGATAATAAATGAATAAATTAAAAAACATTATTACAATACCGAAACGCGCGGCAATAAATTCGGTTCGGATAAAAAATCAAAGCATAATAATGGCGGTTATATGTTTTACAGGGGCGTTTTTGCTTCTGTTTGCCGTTATGCTGTTCGATTGTGCCGTTAAATTGAAAAACTTGACAAATCTGCCCTATATGGAACATTATTTTTTTTACGAGACAGATAAATACGCAATCCCGCCGATAATGAGTAATAAAGTAAATGTGTATGGAGATAATGCGATTTTTGTTTTAGATAAATTTGAAATTGTTGAAGAAATATTTGGGTCGTCTCGTTATTATCAAAATACAAATTTAAATTATATATCTGTAAAAAACGAAATCGTGGAATCGGCAAGAGCCGCTAAGTTCTTATGGATAGTCATGCCTAACAGTAAATATGACGCATCTTTCATTACGGGCGAACGAGTATTGCTTTCCGGGCGGCATATCACAATACAAGATTATAAAAATAAAACGTCAGATGTATTGGTTGACGAAATATTGGCTAAAATAAACGGTCTTGCTGTTGGTTCTTACATACATACCGACAGTGAGGAATCGTATAAAATCGTCGGAATATATAAAACGGTAAGGAACGAAAGTGTAATACGAGCATATTACGATGTGCCGCAAAACTTAATTATTGCTTCAAACAAACCCGAAACGGCAGAAATTATAACGTCCGGTACTTATGATGTTTATTTAAAGTTTAAAGCAAACATAAGCGAAAATGTCCGGAACGAATTTTTTGAATATATAACTTCATTGGGAGTGACAGGAGAAGACAGATTTAGCAGATACGAGTTTATATCGGTAAGAGAGTTGAATAAAATTAATAATTCGGGAATATTTACGGTATTTAATATCGCACTTGCGAGCGTGGTAGCTATTTTTATAATAATAATTTCGTCGATATATATTTTTATAAATATAATTTCTAATTCCCGGCAGAAAGAGATATTGCTGTATAAAGCGTTGGGCGAAAAAAAGAAAAATATAATAATAACTTTCTGGTTAGAGCTTGTGTATATAAGCATACCTTCTATAATATTTGGAATTATAAGCTGTTCTGTCCTGTGCGGCGGATATATAAAAGATTTATTTATATATTTTGCCGGGCAAATGTCGCCAGAAAATATGCGTTTTACTTCAAGCATATTTATAAAAAGCGTGCAAAATGTTGGTGATTTAATAACACAATATACTTCCGCGCAGAATACGGCGGAAATTGCCGCTGTAATATTTATTATAGTATTCATGATTATAGGAATTTGCATATTATTACAAATTACAACAATTTTAAATAAAAAAGCTATAATGCTGTTAACTGAAAGGAAAAATTAAACAATGTCTTATATAAAATTTGTGTTTATTAATATTTTCCGTTCACTTAATTATACGATACCTCTACTTTTAATATTTAGCCTTACAACGGGGCTTATTATATTGACAGATAACGCGCGTAGAGCGGGAAACTTAATAAAAGAAAAAATAACATTATCATATATTACTGCTATTGAAGTTATTTATACCCCGCCATTCACTTTGAGCGGGAATCCTGCTTGGGAGTATATACCATTAACATGGGAGGATATAGAAATACCTGCATCTTTTCCTCATGTTAAAACGCTTAGTTTTAGCCGCAGTTATCCTTTTAATTCCCCGCATATATGGGAAGTAAATTTTAACAAAGCCGATTTAAACGAAAATGATATAATTATAAATAATCAGTCGATGATGGGGCATATTCAAATATACGGTGTTCAAAATACGCAATTTAACGATTCGCTTAAACTTTTAAAAGGCAGGCATATAATCGACGACGACAACAATAAATATATCGCTTTAATTTCAACGCAGCTTGCCGAATTACATGAGCTTGACATTGGGGATATAATATTTTTTGCATACAGCGATATTGAAAGCAATAATGATTTATTGGCGCAAAAATATGAAATTGTCGGAATAATGGATTGTTTTGGTGATTTTGTTATGTATATGCCGTATTCGACAATGATGGCGAAATATGTTATACCAGATGAATGGGAGGATGTTCCGATTCATTATTTTGAATTGAATAACGTAAAATTTGTATTGGAATCCCCGGATATGGCGGCAGAATTTATTAATAAAGCCATACCGTATTTTGAAGATATGAATTATATATTACAAGCGGATGATTATGAATATAAGCGTGAAATATATCCAATAGAAATGATGATAAATCTTAATTTTACGTTGTATATTGCCTGTATTGTTGCCGGAACGCTGCTTTTATCTGTTATAACTATTAAATCCGCGTATTCGCGCTTAAAAGACATCGTTATTATGCGTTTCCTCTCTTGCAAAAGCATATATATTTTTTTTATATTTTTAATGGAAAAATGTATTATTATATTTGTTGGTTTTTTATTAGGGTTTATTGCGGGAATTTTAATGGAAGAAATATATAAAAATTCCTATTTAGTTTATGATATTCCGCATCTTGGCATAAGCATAAATGCAATATTGTTTATTTTTATGATTATGTTCGTATGCGTGTCGTTGATTTCGGTTATTTTAATATCAACCTTAAAAAAGAAACCAATGGAGGCTATAACACATGAATAATATAATAATAAACGAAATACCCCTACTGTCATTATGTTCAATCAGTTATAATTATATAACGAAAGCAGAAACCGTCCATGCAGTAAAAGAAGCGTCATATGATTTTTATAATGGAAAGTTTTACGCCCTAATTGGGCGTTCAGGTTCGGGAAAGACGACTCTTATGTCTCTTATCGCAGGACTGGATATTGTAAAATCCGGCGAGATATTATACTCCGGTCGTTCTTTGTTTGGTAAGAATATAGAAGAATACAGGCGTAAAAATATAGGAATGGTATTCCAATCATATTATTTATTGCCACAATTAACGGTAAAAGAAAATATATTATTATCACTTGAAATTTCAGGTGGAAATAAGCAAAACGCATATAAAATAATAAAAGATTTATTATCAAGTGTTGATTTGCCTGAACATTATAGTTCGAGGCGGGTTATGCGTCTTTCTGGCGGCGAACAACAACGTGTTGCGATAGCTCGTGCCCTTGCGCCGGATCCGGAATTGATACTCGCAGATGAACCTACGGGAAATCTTGATAATGATAATGCCCAAAATATTGTGAATATATTAAAAAGACTTGCACATGAAAAAAATAAATGCGTGATTATGATTACGCATTCAGAAGAATTAGCAAATGAAGCAGATGTTAAAATTAAAATAGATAATGGGATGATATTATAAAATTTAATGGTTCTATTACTATTTTACATAAATTCAAAAATTATATTATATTGGAGGAAAATATATAAAAATGATAAAAAAATAATCGTATTTGGAATAATTTTAATTTTTATTTCGGCTTTTACCGCTTGTAAAAAAGATAATAGCACCGACGAAATCATTAATTTGGAAAATATGAAAACCGCGTTGACAAATGCGGGATATACAATAATTGAAAATAATGATCCTTTGCCAAAAAATTCAATCGGCGGTTTTATGTTTATTTTTAATGGAGCGCATGGTAATGTAAATATTCCGGTTTTGGAATTTCAAAATAAAACTGCCGCTGACGAATATGCCAAATATATAAATGCAGACGAAAATTTTGCAGCTATTGTGAATGATAAATTCCTAACAATAGCAGAAGCACATCATGGAGTAGTCCACGCGAATGAAAAAATCTTTTTTGAAAATTTAATAAATGGCAAATCCATTAAATAACAAAATCATAATATAAAAACGTGTAACCGTACTCGAAACCGATAATTATTATTGCTGTTAATATCAAATAATAAAATAACTATTTTTAATTTTTGCACAAAAATTAAACGGTTTTTTGTACCATAAAAATTAAATATAAATCGAAACAAGGCAGTAGAAATACGATGCCTTGTTTTTTTATGCCAGTTTTTAGATATTATTCTTCGATATTTTCCCCAAAACTTTAAAGTTGCATGAATGTTTTTAATAGAATATATGTTTCTATTTTTATAATTTTTACACGTTATTCGGAAAATTCATTACTTAAAATAATATAATACCATATAAAAAAATAACCCCAGTTATTAGATAAAATGGGGATATTTCTGCTTATTCTACATATCTGAATATATTATGTAAAAAATTCACAATAAAAAGATGAAATTTCTACATAATTTTATGAAAAACTATTGACTTTCAACTTACTTTATACCATATAATTATAATGATGATTTTTTAACAGCAGCCAAATCATAAATGGCAAAATAAAATATAAATGGGTACGTTACGCGCTTTTTCAGGGAGGTAAAAAGTGCAAGACGTACCCTATATTTATTTTCATACATATGACAGACCGCGCTGTCGGTCGCCTCCTTTTTTTGATTTTTTGAAACAAAAACAAAAAATTCAAAAAAACAGGAGGAAATAAACTTGAAACAATATTATATAAAAATAAAAGGTTTTCCAATTCCGGTGACGGAAGAAATATATAGAGCGTATAAACGTCCGGTATGGCGAGAAAAAAAGAATAAAGAAGTTCGAGCAGAACGGGAAATCTCATACGATTTTATGACCGAAATCGGACGCGAACCCGAAGATAAAAGTCAGGAACGCATAGATAAGATTGTAGTTGATAAAGTATTTTCGGAATTTATCTCGAAAAAATTATATGAAGCATTGGACGAACTTGATGAAGAAGAAAGATTTTTGATTGACGAAAGATTTTTCAAAAACAAGTCTGAACGGCAAATCGGAATCGAAACAGGTATCGCTCAAACTACAATAAACTATCAAAAAAACAAGATTCTGAAAAAATTATGCGAAAAAATAAAAAATTTTTAGATTTTTTCGTTCAACCCCCTTATAACTTTCCTAATATATAGTGAGGGGACATTTACAGAACCTCAAACGGACTCTGAAAATTGAATATACAGTAAGCAAGTACAGAAACTGCGTGACCGCGAAAAGCGGAAAGCGAAAAAAGGTGCGGCGCGAAACTTCGGTATAACAACGGAGGCGACAAACGCAAACCTTAGAATTACTAACTGAGCAAAGTTCAGTAACGGCAAAGTAACTCGCCATGACCCACGCAGCATATAATGAAACTTTCTCACGACCGTCCACCAGACTTGAGACGGAGACCCTGCCGTAAGCGACAGACGAACGGTACAGAGCGGGGCTATGATGTGGAGCCAGCCACAGCTTGTTTACTCCCAACCTATCAGGCAAAATGATTGAGTGAACCGTCGGGGCGCATGGCAAATAGACGGAATTGAAACCAAAACAAAAAATCAAAAACAGACAGCGCGGCGAAATGAACGTAATTTTATATTACACACAACCTTTTTTCGCCGCGCAAATGTGCTTTTTGATTTAGAATAAAAGTTTTTCAAAGGAGATTTAAAATTATGTCAAAAAAAATTATAGTAACAAAAAAGAAAATAGGGAAGATTACATATATAATAGAATCTTCATCGAGCGAAAAAGCCACGATACCACTTGACCGCAAAATAGAAAAATTAATTTTACGGGACGTGAAAAATAACCTTGCGGTAAAAGTAATATAAAAACTTCACAATAAATCAACAAAATAGTCAGTCGAGTATGATATAATGAAGATAGTTATATTTGTATATCTGACTGCGAATAAGGGAGGATAGCATGAACCAGTCAGATAAAATTACAGCGTTATACTGCCGATTCAGTAAGGACGATATGAAATCGGGTGATTCGGTAAGCATAGCAAACCAAAAGATAATATTACAAAAATACGCGGACGATAATCGTCTGTTCAACACACAATTTTATGTAGATGATGGAATCAGCGGCACGATGTTTGACCGCGAAGGGTTCAACGCCATGATAGCGGAAGTAGAAGCAGGCAATATTTCGACGGTGATAGTCAAGGATTTGTCAAGGTTCGGACGCGACCATGTCATGGTGGGTTTATATACCACGATAATATTTCCGGAGAAAGGCGTGAGATTCATCGCAATCGGCAATGGAATGGACAGCGCAGACGGCGACAGTTGCGATTTTGCACCGTTCGTAAACATCATCAACGAATTCTACGCGAGGGATACGAGCAAAAAAATCAGCGCGGTATGGCAGTCGAAAATGCAGAGAGGCGAGCGTGTGAACGCTGAAATCACTTACGGCTACATAATTGACCCGGAAAACAAAAAGCGTTTGATTCCCGACTCGGAAACTGCTCATATAGTGCGGAAAATCTTCGATATGTTCGTCAAGGGCGAGCGTATGTGCGCCATTCTGAAATGGCTTGAAGAAAACAGAATCCTGTCGCCGGGAGCGTTGAAGTTCCAGCGCACAGGATATATGCGTTATAAGAGAGCGTCGGAAATACCATACCTGTGGTCGGAAAAAACCATTTATGATATGTTTGTGCGGAAAGAGTATTTGGGACACACAATTACGGCGAAAACCCGTAAGCTATCGTATAAATCGAAGAAAAAGCTATACAACCCGGAAGATAAACAGCACTTTTTCCCGAACACTCACGAGGCGTTGATAGACGAGGAAATATTTGAGCTTGCGCAGAAACGAATCGCAACGCGACACAGACCGATGAAGACAAATGAGATAGATATATTTTCAGGACTGTTGTACTGCGGCGATTGCGGTAAAAAAATGACGTTAGCGCGCGGAGCGAAATCGGAAGATAAGCATGGGTATATATGCAGTGCGTACAGCAACAGAAAACGTTCCGGTTCACTTTGCACTACTCATTCTATTCGCAAGTTCGTAATCAAGGAAATAGTCCTCGCCGATTTACAGCGTATATTAGGTTACGTCAGGGCAAACGAGCAGCAATTCGCAAAAAAAGCAATCGAGAACGGCAACCGCGAAACGCAAAAATCATTGGACGCGAAACGGAAAGAGTTGGTGCAGGCAACATTACGCGAGAAAGAATTGGACACACTTTTCCGTAAATTGTATGAAGATAACGCTCTCGGTAAGTTGTCGGACAGCCAGTTCCAAATGATGACGGCTGGTTATGACGAGGAAAAAATCGGATTAACAGAAAAAATCAAGGTGTTGGAAAAAGAAATTAATAGCGTAAACGAACGAAAAGACAGCGTGAACAAATTTTTGAAAGTAGTCAAAAAGTATATGGACATACGGGATTTGACCTATGAGAACGTCCACGAGTTCATAGACAGAATTTCGATTCACGAAGCAGACAGCGAAACGAAAACACGGAAAATAGAAATACAATACAATTTTATCGGACAAATTGAAAATGACGAAAATAACGATAAAATGATACAAACAATAAAAAGGGGCGGACTATGTGAGGCAACATAAATACCATCAAAAATGTTCTTTATGTTACCTCAGCGTTATGTCGCCCTTGCAGACCACCGCGAAATAGAAATTCTCCTCGTCCCACATCGTGTAGAAGTCGTAGGTGGGGTAATATTCGTCCGCGAGGCTGGAAGCGGTGGTTATGAAAGGCGGGTCTTTTGCGTCGATCTGGTAGTGCCATGCGTTCTGCCATTCGGCGGCGTCGAATTTGCCGTCGATGACAGGCGGTGTCTGCGCATAGGGTATATCGCCCGGCAGGGGGGCGAAGGCGTACGAGGGCAAAACCGCAAAGCCTATGAGCGCGACGGCCAATGTGAGGAAGACAAGCGTTTTTTTCATTGTATTTTCTCTCCTTTTTTTTGATTGACTTTTACGTGCAGCAGATATACTCATATTTTAACATATAATTTTCGGTTTGTCAACAAAAATTTAAAATAAAGCCAAAACTTTTTTGAAATAGTCCGGCAGTTCGGACTCCACAAATATCAACTCGCCCGATATGGGGTGGACAAACTCCATCGACGTCGAATGGAGGCACTGCCCGGCCAAAAACGCGAAGTTTTTGTTTATGGCC
>Ga0209628_10002271_pt1 | contig 12951 bp, 7 predicted proteins | sample TergutCu122P4_FD_187285 | JGI IMG/M metagenome (GOLD analysis project Ga0209628, IMG submission 187285) | Cubitermes ugandensis P4 segment gut microbial communities from Kakamega Forest, Kenya - Cu122 P4 (SPAdes) (version 2) | ecosystem: Host-associated > Arthropoda: Insects > Digestive system >...
GAAAGGAGAAGGTAGAAAGGAGAAGGACGAAATATCCCCTTCATTTTTTAAAGGGGCGCCCGAAGGGCGGGGTAGTTTATATCAATTCTTCCCTGCCAAAAACAAGTTCGAGGCTATGGCTTCCCACGATGCTTTTGTTGAACTTTCGGGTGCATTGAAAAGAGTTGCCGTTTCGCTGATGAAAATTGCCAATGATATAAAACTGTTAGGATCGGGTCCTCGGTGCGGATTAGGCGAGTTGCTGCTTCCCGAAAATGAGCCCGGCTCCTCTATTATGCCCGGAAAAGTAAATCCTACCCAATGCGAAGCACTCGCCATGGTGTGCTGCCAGGTAATTGGCAACGATGCCGCAATTACTGCCGGAGCCATGCAGGGACAACTACAGTTGAACGTATATATGCCGCTCATTGCGAAAAATATCTTGCATTCTATTCATCTATTGAGCGATGCAATGACTTCGTTTAATGACAACTGTGTTGTTGGCATTGCACCGAATCTAAAAAACATTAAAAGGCACTACGAAAATTCGTTAATGCTGGTAACCGAGTTAACCCCCTTAATCGGTTATGAGCATGCTGCTAAAATTGTGCAGCATGCTCATAAAAACGATTTAACCTTAAAAGAGGCAGCGTTAGAATTGGGTGTGAATCTCTTTTAACTTGTTTTTGTCTCTCTATAAAGGTTTAACAATTTTAAGATGAAATCAATGATTTTCATTAATAGACTTTTTTCTTTTTCTTCCGAAGGGGTAGGAGTTGTAGGGGTAGGGGTAGTAGGTTCATCTATTATGGATGCGCCGGTTTTTAGATGGTTAGGCATATTAACCGTATTTCCTAACAGCCCCGGTAGTTTGCCGTTTTCGTAACTCCATCCGGTTACATCGTTAAAACGCAGTCCAAGAGTGCCGTCGGCATTAATAGCATCCTTGCTCATGTCTGCTCCATCGCTGGATATTAAACCAACGTTGTTCCAAATTGATTTTCCTTCATGGTTAAGCATACCTTCGTAGGCAGCATTGTTGGGCAACATGCTGCCGTTTTCTACCATTCCAGCAATACGTCCAACATTAGAAGTGTTTACTTTTACGCTTGGATTTAATGCTGCGCAATTGGTAATTTTGCAATCGGAACCCAAAAAGCCTGCGATACCCCCCACATTATCATTTTTCCCGCTCACTGCGCCCGTGGCATAGCAGTTGCAAACTTCAGATACAAAAGTTCCGGAATAATCAGTATTCTTCCCAATAACAGTTCCTGCGATACCGCCAATATTTTTATTTCCGCTTACCCCCCCTGTGGCATAGCAACTGGATACCCTGCCTTGATAGTTTTTATTATTTTCAATAACCCCATTAGTTCCAACGATACCTCCAATGTTTTCAGTTCCGTTTACCGTTGCTGCCGAATAACATTTTTCTATAATACCTGTATAAACACATCCTGCGATACCTCCAACATTGGATTCACCGTTAATGGTTCCGGTAACAGAACAATTGCTTATAGTACCTTTGAGTAGTTTGCCTACTATTCCACCAACACCACTTTTTCCAAAAATATTTACGTTTGTAAGTTTTAAATTTTTAACAACAAAATTATAATTATAATTATCATAGCCAGCAAAGAGACCAAGATTATTAACAAAATCATTTATAAAAAGGTTGGAAATGGTTTTTTCATTTCCATCAAAACCGTATGGAGGGAATAATGGTTTCCAACCCTTACCTCCATTGTAATTGGCACCATATTCCGAAAGGTCTATATCCGCCTCAAGTTTGTAATAAAAATAATAGTAATCATTTGTTAACAACAATAGTTCTTTCGCAGTTTTAATCAGGAAAGGATCTGCAAGAGTTCCACAGCCTCCCGAAAAGGGAGAATCTCTTTTGATAAGAGAGGCGGCATTACTATAAACTGTACCTTCGGAATTGGTTACCATGCAACGATATTTATACCCGTTATAGGAAGCCGGAATACCTGTTATTTGGAGTTGACACGTAGTAACATTTTTATAAATCTCATTATTAGAGAGTTTAGACCAAGTGGAACCATTCGTAGAGAGTTCCCAATGGTAGGTAGGATCCGGTACGGCATCGGCATATACATAAAAAGAAGCATTGTTTCCTGCAAAGAATCTGCAGTCGCTTGGGTGAATTGAAATTTCAGGTTTTTTATTTTGTGGGGCTTGTGGTTGAGCCGAACCGGTTACCCTAACCTCAATTGTATTTTCCACATTTTTAAACACAGGGTCAATTACCTTTATGGTTGTGGTACCGGCTTTAATTCCTTTCACACCCCCTTGAGGTGAAACAGATGCAATTTTATCGTCAAGAGATTCGAAGGTAATACCGGAAAAGTTAAATTTATCATCAATAGTTATTTTCACTTCCTGTCCCACAGTTATGGTGGTGGGGCTTAGGGTAAATGGTAGATAATATACAGGCATAGTAAATTTGAGGTCATCGAAACAGGCAGCGTAATAGGTATTTGTTACATTATAAGATCTCCATGCTCTTAAAAATATATATGCTTTTCTTGTACCTTTGGGTATTATTCCCGATTTGCTGTATTGTTTCCAAGATGTAGTTGCTCCCGTAAAAATATTGTTGTAATAGGCCAAAGGTATTTCGCCATACTTGGCCTCGGTGAACCGTTTAGATATCTCTGTACTCGTAATACCCGTTTTGATTAACATGAATTTAACGGTGCAAAAATAGAAACTTATCAAATCAAATTATTTAGTAATTTTACTCAATTATTATGATTAATTTTACTCAATTTTACATAAAGTAATACCTGAAAGGGTGTGGATTAATTTTGGAAGCCTGTTAAAACAATGTCAATTGCTCCCACTCTTCATCATCATTACTTGGTTTGGTTTGTTTTTTTGGATTTTCAACAACAGAAATAACTTCTTTTATTTCATTTTCTTCAGCCATCTCAGTTGAAACTGACGGCAAAACAATAATCTCATCATCTAATTGTCTCATCATCACATCATCACATTCACTCAATACCTCATCATCAACATTTTCTTCCGGCTCCGGCAACGGTTCCAATAGCGTAATTGCTGTAATATTCTTAAATACAATTCTTTTTCCGCGTGCTTTCATGCTCATTATATCAACAAATTCAGTGCATGATATAAGTATTTTTTCACTATTTTCGGGCTTTTTCTCGTAATATTCTACCTCAATTTGCGGAAACGAATCGTAACTTATGAAAACAGGACGTATCGTTTTCTCATCGCCAATAAACTCAGTCTTTTTATCGGTAACATCCGGAATGAAACGTTTCATGTAATATTTCCCATCCTCTTTGTTTTCATAAACTACCGTAATCGCTTTTTGTGGGTTATATTTTTGAATGATGGAGAGATTATCTTCAAAATGGGTAGAAAGATCAAAACCGGTAATCCGATAAAACCCGCTTTGATAAATAGAAATAATTTTGTCATCTTCTTTGAAAGCGCCGAGCAAATTGCCTCTTTCATCGCTGTTCAAGCGCATCACAATCGGGTCGAAGTAGATGTTAATAGCGCTCAAAGTAGAAACTCCTTTGGCAATAATTTCAATTTTTCTTACCGGATTTCGCGATAAAATATTACCTTGGGAAGCGCGTCCTTTTATTGCTAACTCGCTAAAATCGTAGTCAAATTGCAATTTCTTGAGTTTGGGTTTTGCTTTCAACATTACTTTCACTTTTTCCGCCTCCCCGTTAGGATTGGAAGTAAAGTAAAGCACTTTGGTTCCTGCTGTTCCTTTGGTTAGGTCGTACTCTTTTTCTCTTGTAACGCCGCCAACAGAAAACCGTTTTACCATAGCAAAACCATTATATCCATCGGAATAGACCATGTTATAAACGGTTCGGTCATCGTTTCTTTTAAATACATCCACATGAATAATATCTTTTCCGAAAAATTGTTTATCGGAGACTTTGCTTACCATAAATTTTCCATCTTCGCGGAAAACCACAATTTCATCAATATCGGAACAATCGCAGACATATTCTACATCATCATCTTTTTTGAGGTTTGTTCCCACAAATCCCTCTTTTTTATTTACATACAATTTTAGGTTCGCCACTGCCACTGCTGCTTTTTCAATATTGTCAAAATTTTTGATTTCTGTTTTGCGCTCTCTACCTTCGCTATATTTTCTCTTCAGATTTTCAAAATATTGAATTGCAAATTTGATTAAATTTTTCAAATGTTTCATTACCTCATCCATCCTATCTTCAATCTGCGCAATTTTATCATCGGCTTGTTTGATATCGAATTTGGAAATTTTTCGCACCGGTTTTTCGCAAAGTCTCAGCACATCATCTCGCGTTATCTCTCTTCTAAACATATCTCTGTAAGGGTCAAACGCTTTTTCAATATTATCAATTTGCTTTTCCCAAGTGGCGGTATCTTTTTCAAGTTCTTTATAGATTCTTTTTTCAAAGAATATTTTTTCCAACGACCACTTGTGCCAGTCGTCCTCTAATTCAGAGAGTTCAATTTCGAGTTCGCGTTTCAGCAGTACGACTGTATTTTCAGTATTAATTATTAATATTTCTTTTACAGATAAGAACTGTGGCTTTCGGTTGCAAATTACACAAGCATTTGGCGAATACGACATCTCACAATTTGTAAATGCATACAAGGCGTCAATAGTTTGGTCTGGCGAAGTTCCAGGTTGCAAATGCAGTAGAATCTCTACTTTTTCTGCCGTAAGATCATCAATTTTCTTGATTTTGAGTTTTCCTTTTTCAATTGCCGGAGTGATTGATTTTGTGATTAAATCTTTTGTGGTAGTACCGTAAGGGATTTCGTTGATGCTCAAAGTTTTGGTATCCACAATAGATATTTTTGCTCTGTTTCTGATTTTTCCGCCTCTTGCGCCATCATTATATTTAGAAACATCCGCCATCCCGCCGGTAAGGAAGTCGGGGTAAATTTCAAACTCTCTGTTTTCAAGAATGGCAATGGATGCGTCAATTAACTCAATAAAATTATGGGGCAGTATCTCTGTTGCTAATCCCACCGCAATACCTTTTACGCCTTGAGCCAGCAGCAGCGGAAATTTTACAGGCAACGCAATCGGCTCTTTATTGCGCCCGTCATACGACAGTTTCCATTCGGTAGTTTTGTTATTAAAAACCACTTCCAAAGCAAATTTGGTTAGCCTTGCTTCGATATATCTGGGTGCTGAAGCAGCGTCGCCGGTAAAAATGTTTCCCCAGTTTCCTTGTGTGTCAATGGTAATATCTTTCTGCCCTAATTGTACCATGGCAGCACCGATAGAGGCATCTCCATGCGGGTGATATTTCATGGTATTTCCAATAATGTTTGCTGCCTTGTTGTAGCGCCCGTCTTCCAATTCGCTCATTGAATGAAGAATACGACGTTGCACTGGTTTCAAACCATCATATATATTTGGAATTGCACGATCTAATATTACATAAGAGGCAAAATCCAAAAAATAGTTTTCAAACATAGACTGCACAAAAATCACTTTGTGCAAATCGGATGTGTGCGTAATTTCAGCAGTGATGGCAAGTTCTTCTTGCGGTTCTTCAATGGAGTCGTTTGTAATTTCTTCTTCTGTCATAGAAATAGATAGGTTTTATTTTAAAAAATGTCTGTTTCATAGTTAAAAAAACGTAGTTATTTTGAGTACACAAAGATAGTGTTTTTACTATCAAAATATCTTTTCGTCGAAATAATCTTTTAAATATTCAATTTGCCGTCTGTCGCGTTTTGTGGGTCGTCCTTCACCGTGCTCTCGATACTCGAATGTAGTGCGGAGCGATTTTAAGCGGTTGTATTCCTTTTCCGGTGTTAGGTCAAGATAGAAATTGGGCACTAATGCGGCATTTACTCTGCTTTTCGGAGCATCAATCACTTGGATACTCTTGTTTAATTGCCCGATTTTAATATGGTAAACCTCATCGGTTTTCACCTCTTTGGAGGGTTTGAGGTTCATATTGTTCATCTTCACTTTTCCAGCATTGCAGGCATCGGTAGCCATGGAGCGTGTTTTAAAAATACGCACGCACCAAAGCCACTTGTCAATACGAATTTGCAACGGTTTCACGCACATCTATTTTTTGTGCATCATAATTTTTATTTTATATTCCAATTCTTTTACCTCTTCTTTCGCCAGTTCAATTTTTTTTGTAAACTCGGCTTTTAGCAGATCAGCATTTTTTGAATTGGCAAAAAAACCTAAATTGTTTTCCCACAGCCCTATGTCATCTTTAAGTTGTTGCAATTTATTGGTTAAGAACCTACGCTCTTTATCTAAAATATGCTCCGCATTGGGATTATTCAAAATAGTTTCCACTTTCGACTTAAAGTTGCTGCGTTTCACATCTTCCATCGTAATTTTCAAATCCTGAAAACGTTTATTAACTGCTTCTCTGAATTTATTATAAATTCTGTCTTTATCTTTACGCGGAACGTGCCCCAACTCCATAAATTCACGTTGGTACGCTTTCATTACTTCCAAATTCTCATTCTTATTATCCGTAAAAACATGCTCTTCAATTTTTTGAATCAATTCCTCTTTTTTCTGCAGATTTTCTGCTTCAAATGTTTGTGCATTAGCGAAATAATGCGATTTATTAGCAAAAAACTTATCACAAGCGGTGCGGAAGCGTTTCCAAACGGCTTCTGAATTTTTGCGTGCTGTTGGACCAATTTGCTTCCATTCGTTTTGAAGGGCAACTATCTCTTCCGTGGCTTTTTTCCAGTCGGTTCTTTCTGCCATCGCTTCAGCCTGAATGGCTAGGGTGAGTTTTTGGTTGTAGTTTTGAAGTTGTTCGCCTTTAAGTTGTTGCAAGTACTCTTTTTTAGATACGAAAAACTTATCCAACGAGCTTTTAAAACGTTGCCAAATCTCTTCATTTAATTTTCCGGGCGCAGAACCCAAAGTTTTCCAAACTTTCAGCAATTCGGTAAGTTTATCGCTTACAGAATTACTCTCTTTGAGTGTGCTGGGTGCAGAAGCAACTAACTCTTCGGCTTGTTCGCAAATTACCACTTTGGCGTTGTAGTTGTTTTGCTGCTCTTCCAACAAAGAATCGTAATGCGCTCTACGTCTCTGATTCAATTGGTTAGTGGCATTTCTGAAACGTTCCCAAATCTCCTCTTTTTTGTCTTCAGGCACAGGACCTATCTCGCGCCACTCCTCATGAAGATGTTGTAATGTTTTGAAAGACTTAGCAATAGAATCTTGAAGAAGTAATTCTTCAGCCTGTTCGCACAATTTTACTTTTAATTCTAAGTTTTTTCTCAAATCTAAAGAGCGTAATTCTTTATTAATTCTAAGAATATCAAAGAATTTTTCTACATAAAAGTGGTAATGTTGCCATAAATTTGATGATTCATTTTGCGGAACAGGACCAATTTCGCGCCACTTTTCCTGAAACTCTTTAAACTTGTCGTTTAATGTTTTTAAATTGGATTCAGTTTCAACCAACTCTTTTAATCCTTGAATAATTTGTTGTTTGGCTTCCAAATTTTTCTGTTTTTCTAACTCTAAATTTTCAAGGAATCTTGTTTTATTATCTTTATATATTTTTAATGCAGCATCAAATTTAACTTCCCATTCTGTAGGAACATATACAAACTCCTCTTTGTTTCCACCTTCTTCAATAAATTTGTCTGACGCTTCTTTTTTTAATTTTTTTATGTGATTTAAGATAGATGCTTTCAGTACGCCTACCCGTTGTTTAATCAGATTTATGTCCTCATTTTCAACCACTTCATATAATATCTCCACCAACTTTTCAGGCGAAAATTCCGCATACTCTTTTTCAATTTCTTCCATTGATTCGGGTTCTTTTCCGGTTTCTTCCTCTTCCGTATCCTCCTCCTCTTCTACTAAGGTTTCTTGATTTGTAATTTCATCAGATAAATCTCCTTGTACCGCAACCTCATCCGCTACCAAGGGAGCCTCTGAAAATAAGGGCTCGGAAGTAGCGGGAATCTCCTCTGCTACTAAGGGAACTTCTGAAGATAAGGGTTCGGGGATAGGGATTTCTTCTGAAACATCAGTTGAAACTGGCGGTAATTCTTTGGGTTTTCTTCCTCTTTTCACAGCAAGGGTTTCGGGTGTAGGTTTCTCTTCTGCTTTTCTACTTTTTCCCTTTTCTCCTTTCTGCTTTTCTGCTACTGAGGTTTTCGTTTTTGGTTTTTCTTCAGCCGTTTCTACTACTAAGGTTTCTGCTTTGGGTTTTCTTCCTCTTTTAGCTACTAAGGTTTCAGACTTGGGTTCTTTTTCTTCTACTAAGGGTGCCTCTGGTAAATCAGAGGACAAGGAATCAACTTTCTGCTTTGTTTTCCTTTTTTCTTTTTCCTTTTCTCCTTTCTGCTTTTTTTCAGCAGGAACGGGAAGTTCTGTTTCCGCATGGGGTTGGGCTTCATCCGAAGCACCGGCGTTCACCACCAGATTTTGCAATTGCTCATCTTCCGGGTGATTGAGGGTTTTCTTTGCCATAATAATTTAATGATTAGTGATTAGTGATTAGTGATTAATCATGTAACTTGTTACTTGTAATTCGTAATTCGTAATTCGTAATTGTCTATGCAATAATTCGTGTGCCGCAGTTAGGATTTCCTAACTGTCCGGCTTCGGTAATAATACATTCTTTGCCGCCATATTCTATGAAGAAAATGGCAGCGCGGATTTTAGGCGCCATAGAGCCTTCGGTAAACTGCCCTTCGGCTAAGTATTTCTTTGCTTCGGCAACTGTTAATGTATCCAAAGCTTGTTGGTTTTCTTTTCTAAAGTTAAAATATACTTTAGGAACATCAGTTAAGATATAAAACTCATCTGCTTTCATTTCTAACGCAGCAAGTGCAGATGCTAAGTCTTTGTCAATCACGGCTTCCATTCCTTTACTCCCCATTTCGTTGCGCACTACGGGGATGCCGCCGCCACCACAAGTAATTACAACGTATCCTGAAGTTGCCAAACGTTGCACCACATCAATATTGCTGATATGTTTCGGAACAGGAGATGCCACCACTTTGCGCCAGCCGTTTCCTTTCGGGTCTTCAACATATTTAGCGCCGGTTTCTGCTGCAAATTTGTCGGCTTGTTCTTTGGTGTAATAGGGTCCTACCGGCTTTGTCGGATTTTGGAATGCAGGGTCATTTTCATCAACAACCACTTGGGTAACTAAGGTAATAACATGTTTGCGAATATTTTCTTTATAGAAGATATTGCGAAAAGCTAATTCTATCATGTATCCAATAGAGCCTTGCGTTTCTGCCACGCAAACATCCATGGGCATCGCTTCAATGTTGTATAATTTTACGCCGGCATCGTGTTGCAACATCACATTGCCCACTTGAGGTCCGTTGCCATGACCAATTACTAAATCACAATCCTGCTCATACAAACGATGTAACGATTTGCAAGTATCCATCACATTTTGAAGTTGTTCCTGGTAAGTTCCTTTTTGGCCGCTTCTCAAAATGGCATTTCCGCCGAAAGCAACCATAACTAATTTTCTTCTTTGGGTGTAAATCATAATAATAGTGGTTAGTGATTAGTGATTAGTCTTATTTTTTTAAATTTTAAATCTTTAAATTGAAATTGGGGCGCGAAAATATTAAAATTACTTTACATTTTTCGGCAAAAAATCTTTACGATACATGCAATCATAATAACTTTGCAATACAGCTCGGAAATAATCAAAACTCTTTCGCTGTTCTGCGTCATTTAAGTTTGTTATGTTGTTTTGCAAATAAGAATCTTTAAAACTATATATTTCAGGTGTGGCAGAGCCATCGAAATAAATCAGCAAAGAATCGCTGATACCTTGGTAGGTTTGTCCTACAAAATTGGTGGCTAAAGGTAGCCTCTCCGGCTCATTGAAAAAGTCTCTACCAAAAGCAAAATAGGGGTTATTGTATCGCAACAAGCCTAATAATGTAGGCATGATGTCAACCTGCTGGGTTACCTCAAAGTGTTCTCCTTTAACACTTTTGTCGGGAGTATAAATAAAATAGAAAATAGCACTGTTCCCTTTTGAAGTATATGTTTCATGATTATAAACTTCCGAAGAAACGTGGTCGGCAACAAATACAAAAATCGTGTTACTAAACCAGGGCTCATTTTTAACGGCATCAAAGAAATAGCGGATTGCCAAATCGGTATAGGCAACGCAGCGATGAATTTTTGTAAATCCTTGAGGTAGTTTATCTTCGTAATCTTCCGGCACCATAAAAGGGTGATGCGAAGTTAAATTGAAAAAGGAAGCAAAAAACGGGGTTGGAAACTGCTTCATTTCGTTTGCGGTAAATTGCAGAAAAGGGAGGTCAAAAACGCCCCACAAAGGCTCAATGGTGTTTTTGTTTACTACACATTTTTTTTCGTAATCATTTTTAGAAATCATATTTTTAATACCCGAAAGCACGGCAAAAGATTCAAAACCCATGGAGTTCTTTTCTGCGCCACAAAAGAAATAAGTCTCGTATCCATTTTTTGACAAAACAGCGGGCAGTGCTTCCATTTTTCCCAAAGAAACCGGCATCAAAACAAAGGGATTTTTATAAGAAGGAATGGACGCAAAGATGGCAGGAAGCGCATCAATAGATTTTCGCCCGTTGGCAAAAGCACTGTGAAAACACAAACCTTCTCTCATTAAACTGTCTAAAAACGGTGTAAATCCTTGTATGTCAGTGTAAATGTGCGGGCAGTAATAGGCGGAGTGCTCCTTGCTGAAACTCTCTAAAATGAACAACACCACATTCTTTTTTTGAAAAGGGGTGTCAAAATTAGGGTGATGCGTGGGAGAGTACAATATAGCAAGTTCTTCCTCAGAAAAAAAGTTAAGTCGTTCTGTCGGTTTCCGTTCCATCGTTTTAAAAATGCACATCGGGTTATTTAAGATGAGATACGATTTTGCCGGTGTTTTGGCATAATATGCGGCGTTGGTCAATGTGTAAGGTCTCAGTCCCCAGGCAAAGCCGCCACGCACCCCGCCTAACCAAAGCCCCAAAAATGCAGCTAAAACGAGCAGATTTACAGGATAATATACCCAATGACTTTTAATTTTTGTGGAGTGATATTTGATTTTTTTATAGCCGAACCATAATCCCCACGACATCAAAATGCCCAAAATTAATAACCACCAGTTTGAGACCAACGATTTCCAAACAATGACCGCATTATTGGAATTATTAATAAAATGAAGTTCATCTATTGTGAAACGTTTTGCAGCGTAATGGAAATACACAGCATCGCTTAAATTCAGTATTACAATACACAAAATGTTAGGAATCAAGTAAATCCAAAACAGCGCACTTTGGTATCCTTTTCGCTCTCTAAACCTGAATGGCAATAGCGACATTACTATAAACAGCACATTCAAATACAAAATCCCAATATTTCCAAAAATGAATGAGCCCCGCAACAGCGTAAAAAACTCTGAAAAAGAAAGCATACCAATAATATCTCTATTGTAAAGATAGAAAACAACCTGAGTAAGGAAGAGCGTAGCATACACCAGGGCTAACCTCAGTAGGAAAATAGTAACATCGTTTTTTAGTAACTTTTTGAAAAACATTGTGTTGATAGTTTGTTTTAGGAAGTTCAAAAATAGTAAAATTTAGGAGAAAAAAACGGCGGCAGTAATTACCGCCGCCGAAATCAATAAATCTTTGAATCTTTAAATCTTCCTCACTTTCCCTGACCCTGCAATTTTGGAAGTTACTTCCGGATCCCCCTTGTACCTTACATCACCGCTTCCGGCAATCTCAACTGCAAGTTTATCGGTAACCTGAGCTTCAACATTGCCGCTTCCGGCAATATCTATTATGAGTTGTACAAACTCACACTCCAAAGCCTCAATATTGCCGCTTCCGGCTATCTCAATTTTGGCTATTTCAATCGTTCCTGCAAGATAGATATTTGCAGAACCGGCAATCTCTATACTACAATTCTGTATTTCAACAGGATGGTTGTTTGCAAAGATCTTTCCACTTCCGGCAAGGTCAATCTTAAATTCTTTTGATGTAAATGCAGTGTTGAAAATAAAATTTGAACTTCCTGCAATATCAATGCTTTCCAATTGTTCCGAAGAAACAGTGAGTAAACTTTGCGTGGCTTTTACTTTGACTTGTTTTTTGTATTCATTTTTCAATTTGATATACAATACATTGTCTTTCGTGTGAATATCATAATATTTCCAAAGATTTTCGTCCACTGTAAACTCTAAATTTCCCGGATTTTGCTCTTGAGAAAAGTTGACTTCTACGTAAGTTTCAATTACAATTTTAGAAAAATCCGAAATAGGTATGGATTTTGTAGATAATTCGCCGTTTCCATAAATGGTTACTTTGGCAGTGAAACTAAGGCAAGAGGTGAACAATAGCGCTACAGTGAGCGCAATAAAACTAATGATAAGGTTTGATTTTTTCATAATGTTTTGATTTTTGATTATAATTAATTACTTTAATTTTACTATTTTTCCGGATACAGATTCACCCTCACATAATGTTCCACATCGAAATATTGTTGCAAGAAATTGGCAATACTCTTGGATGTTAGTTTGTTTACACGTTCCTCAAATTCAGGAATTGTACTTATGTTCTCATTGTACAACCACTTAGTAGAAAGGGTTTGTTGCCAAAACTCATTAGTTTTGGTACTTGTCTCTCTTTGTTTAATCAATTGTTGTTTCATTTTAGTCATGGTTTCTTCTGATGGCCCATTTTGTTGTATGTCTTTTAGAATTTTAAATACGGCATCTGAAAGATTATCGGCGTTGTTGGGTGCACATCCGAAGAAAACGAGCATCATATATTCCGGTTTTGGTAACTGAAAATAGTGAAGCATACAATGGGAAGCATAAACACCGCTCATTTTTTCTCGTATCTCAGCAATCAATTCAATATCTAAAGCGTCTTTTAATGCACGTAAAATAACCTTGTTCTCTTCACTCCAAGGAAACTCTT
>Ga0209628_10002272_pt1 | contig 12950 bp, 1 predicted proteins | sample TergutCu122P4_FD_187285 | JGI IMG/M metagenome (GOLD analysis project Ga0209628, IMG submission 187285) | Cubitermes ugandensis P4 segment gut microbial communities from Kakamega Forest, Kenya - Cu122 P4 (SPAdes) (version 2) | ecosystem: Host-associated > Arthropoda: Insects > Digestive system >...
AGCAACACCTGTTGTTCGACTGCCGCGGCCGTGACCTTGATTGGCTTGTGCATGTGTGCCATTTGAACCTCTCCTGAAAAAGTTAGAACTTTGAAGCCCCATCGCTTCCCTGCGACGGAGCGGGACCACTACAAGGTTCGACTCTAGCAACAGGTAACTCTCTATGCACACACGGAATAGAAGCGATTGTTTCTACATGAAACGCAAGGTATTCCGTAAAATTATAACATTATGTTTTTTAACGAATATCATTGTAAAATTGGATTAATGTATATGATTGTAAATTACAATGAACTTAATGATATAGAAACCGGGGGTATGGTCCGCATTGTTTTTACATAAAACACAACATCCCGGCTATCAGATCACCTGCACACCCTGCTGGATCAGCAAGTCGGCGGCGGCGCTGGCGCCCATCGCCGTGTTGTGATACACGTCGAAGGTGACTCCGCCAACCGTCTGTTGGCCAGTGACCGCCCAGTTCGTGGCCGCCAGCGTGGCGCTGCCATCGAGTTGTACCGTCGACGTGGCTTCGCCCAAGATGGTCATGTGCTTGCCGTTCGCGCCCACCGTTCCGTTGGATTCGCTCAGCACATCCGACAGCCGCAGCGCCAGCGTGTTGCCGGTGCTCGCGTCCGTGAACAGCCCTTTCGGATCGCTGGCGGCTGTGTGGCTCTGGCCGCTCAGACCCAAGTGCAAGTTGTCGCTGCGGATCATAGGATCGGCATTGGCGCAGGAAGAAGCGGGAATGAGCAACGCCGGAGCCGTAACCGGGAACGCCAGCGCTGCCGGAGCCGGCACCACACCCAAGTCTGGATTCCCAAAAAAATCAACCAAGTTGTTAAATTGAGTCAGAATGTAGGATACGAGTTCTTCTTTGACGTTACCTGCCAAGTCAACCTCGCGCAGTTTTACCTCGTAATCGGGCGTATCTCTCGTCACGTTGAGGTTAATGGGGCAACTCCACGTGTAACCGCCGCCAGCATTCGAGATATCAGTTACGGTCTGCCAAGTCCAGCTGGAGGCGTCACTACCAATTAGGTGTACGCCAACTTGTAATTTCTCGGCCGTAACGCTGCCGTTGCCAACGGCCAACGGCCCGTCAAGCGCACCACTGAGCGTGCACGGATAGACGCCGTCGTAATCTATTAGCCAATAATTGGGGTCTCCGTAGACAATATTTACTTTATCTCCAGCAACATCGGTCAGGCTGGCGTGCTGGGTAGGCGCGGTGTTGTCCACGGTCAGGGAATGCTCCACGGTCGTGCTCGTGCCGCCGGCGGCATTCTTGACTCTGGCCTCTATGGTGTAGACGCCATCGTTCACCAAGGGAACGGTCGCGCTCCAACTCGTGCCAGTGGTAGTGGCGTCAAACCAGTTGGCGCCATTGAGACTTACCTCCACCTTCTCGCCCGTCTTCAACGCTGCGGTGAGATCACCTGTGACGGTCAGTGCGCCGCCGCTCCCATTCAGTTTGGTGCTGGTGATGAAGTCGCTGCCGCTACCGTAATTGCCATCTACCACCCATGTATCCGGGCCGATGGAGTGGATGAATGGCATCGTCGGCGGCCACCACGGAGGAGGCTCAACACTGTTGGCAACAAAGAGGCTTCCGAGGTTGCCCGCCTCATCGGCCACCTGCAACTCAAACATGCCATTGCTGTTATCGGGCAAGCGGTTGGGGTCGGCGAACGACCAACTGTTGTCGGAGGCAATGTTTGTCACCTGCTGCCAGCCGTGACCGTCGCCCAGGTTGATCCACAGCGTTTCCTTGGAAACACCGTTGCCGCCGGCGCTGAGCGCATTGTTCAGCGTGCCTTTGAAGACCAGGCCTTCCTCGCTGGTAATGATGTAGGCGCCGCTGGGGTCCTTGTCCGCGTTGATGTTGTTGATGTTGTCGGTAATTTGCGTAAGCGAGGCGGTCTGCGCCGGGACCGTGTTGTCCACGACGATGTCGTGCGGCGAGGCTGTCGAGGTGCCCGCAACGCCCACGGCGCTGGCCACTCGCACCTGCACATCCGCAGCCTTGTAGGTGCCTTCGCCGTTGTAGCCGGAGGCGTCGCCCGACGCCGCGGTATAGCTCCAGCCAGAACCCGACCAGGTGGCATCGGCCCAATGCTGACCGCCGTCAAAGCTCACCTGCACCTTTTCGCCGTTGTTGGGGTTGGCCGCGCTGGCGCTGCCGCTGATGGTCAACTTCCCACCGTTGCTGGTCGTGTAAGTAATGAAGTCGCTCGCGCTCCCCACGGCCGGGTGGCCAGCCCCAGCGCTGGTATCCGGATTGATGGCCGTGATCGTGGTCGTCTTGGGCGGCGGATCACCAGGACCATCAATCGTGACAGGACTGCTCATCGGCCAGGTCGCGTTGCCCGCCGCGTCGGCTATCCGCACCTGTACGTCGTTAGTGCCTGCGGACAACTCGGTGCCGGTGTAATCGAGCGCCCAGGTCTTGGTGGCAGGATCGACAGTTGCCGTATGCCAGCCCGTGCCATCGCCAACGTTGACCTCGATGCGCTCGGCCGAAACCCCGCTTTGCACGCCGTCGGCCAGGCTGCCGATGTAGCGGCCGCTGAACGTCAGGTGCGTGCCCGAGGTGGACAGGCCATTGACGCTGGCATTCAGAGTAAACAAATTGCCCCCAGGCGCCGCGCTCAACTGCGCGCCGTTGGGCGCGACGGTGTCGATAACGATCGTTTGAGAATCGAAAACCAAGCTGCCCGTGTTGCCCGCCGCGTCCTTGACTTGCAGTTGCACCGTGTAGGTGCCGTCGTACAGCGTGAAACCCGGCGCAAAACTCCACGTCTGGCCGTCATCGCTGGCCACTTTCAGGCCGCCAAAAACACTCCGGCCGCTGCTCTGGTTGATCAGGTCGATCATCAGCACTTCATGCGAAACGCCACTCTGATCGCCCGTGGCCAGCACCGCACTCAAGGTGCCGCTGAGAGTTTGGTTGGGGTCATTGGTGATGAAATCGCCTGGGCTGATCCCGGTGTCGTGGGAGATGGCCGCCAGCGCGCCGGTTTCGGTGGGCGCGGTGTTGTCCACGGTCAGGGAACGCTCCACGGGCGCGCCCGTGCCGCCGGCGGCATTCTTGACTCTGGCCTGTATGGTGTAGGCGCCATCGTTCACCGAGAGAAGGGTCGCGCTCCAACTCATGCCGTTGGTGGCGGCGGTGGCGGTAACCCAACTGGCGCCGTCGAGACTGACCTCCACCGTCTGGCCTGTCTTCAACGCCATGTCGAGATCGCCTTTGACGGTCAACGCGCCGCTGCCCCCATTCAGTTGGGTGCTGGTGATGAAGTCGCTGTTGCTGCCATCGTTCACCCCCGTGTCCGGGCTGATGGATTTGATCTCCGGTATTGGATTGGGGATTTTCACGATGAGATCGCCGCTGGATGAATCCCCGAGGTTGCCCGCCTCATCGACCACCTGCAACTCAAACCTGTAGGGCGTGGCGCCGTTGCCGTTGTCGGGTAAGCGGTTGGGGTTGGTGAACGCCCAACTGTTGTCGGAGGCAATGTTCGTGACCTGCTGCCAGCCGTGACCATCGCCCCGGTTGATCCACAGCGTTTCCTTGGAAACACCGTTGCCGCCGGCGCTGAGCGCATTGTTCAGCGTGCCTTTGAAGACCAGACCGTACTCGCTGGCCATGATGTAGGCGCCGCTGACGGGATCCTTGACCGTGTTGTTACCGTTGCTGTCGGTAATTTGCGTAAGCGAGGCGGTTTGCGCCGGGGCCGTGTTGTCCACGACGATGTCGTGCGGCGAGGCTGTCGAGGTGCCCGCAACGCCCACGATGCTGACCTCGCGCACCTGCACATCCGCAGCCTTGTAGGTGCCTGCGCCGTTGTAGCCGGCTGGGTCGCCCGACGCCGTGGTGGTGGTATAGCTCCAGCCAGAGCCCGACCAGGCGGCGTCGGCCCAATGCTGGCCGCCGTCAAAGCTCACCTGCACCTTATCGCCGTTGTTGGGGTTGGCCGCTCTGGCGCTGCCGCTGATGGTCAACTTCCCGCCGCTGCCGGCAGTGCTGGTAATGAAGTCGCTTGCGCTTCCCACAGCCGGGTTGCCAGCCCCAGCGCTGGTATCCGGACTGATGGCCGTGATCATGGGTGGCGGCGGATCCCCAGGATCAACAATCTTGACAGGACTGCCCATCGACGCGGTCGCGTTGCCCGCCGCATCGGCTATCCGCACCTGCACGTCGTAAGTGCCTATGGGCAACACGATGCCGGTGTAATCGAGGGTCCAGGTATTGGCGGCAGGATCGACGGTTGCCGTATGCCAACCGGTGCCATCGCCAACGTTGACCTCAATGCGTTCGGCCGAAACCCCGCTTTGCGTGCCGTCGGCCAGGCTGCCGATGTAGCGGCCGCTGAACGTCAGATGCGTGCCCGAGGTAGATAGGCCCTTGACGCTGGCCCCGCTGTCGCTGGCGCCCAAGGTAAACCAATGGCCCCCAGGCGCCGTGTTCAACTGCGCGCCGTTGGGCGCGACGGTGTCGATAACGATCGTTTGAGGATCGGAAACCAGGCTGCTCGTGTTACCCGCCGCGTCCTTGACTTGCAATCTCACCGTGTAGGTGCCATCGTACAGCTTGAAACCAGGCGCGAAACTCCACGACAGACCGTTGTCGCTGGCTGCTCGCGGGCCGCCAAAAATACTCTGGCCGCTGCTCTGGTTGATCAGGTCGATCGTCAGCGCTTCATGCGAAACGCCACTCTGATTGCCCGTGGCCAGCGCCGCACTCAAGGTGCCGCTGAGGATTTGGTTGGGGTCATTGGTGATGAAATCGCCTGGGCTGATCCCAGTGTCGTGGGAGATGGCCGCCAGCGCGGCGGTTTCGGTGGGCTTTACCGTGTCGACCACGAGCTTGACGGTTGCATAAAACTGCCGGATATCGTTGCTGCTGAAAATGGACGCTACCATGTTGTAGGTACCATCGCTCAACCCACCGGGCGGCGTGAAAGAGAAGTTGCCCATGAAGATCTGGCCCATGAAGACAAAATTGGCCGGCGAGGTTTTGCTGTTATACGAGACCGACATGCCGTCATCGGAATTGGTGATCGTCACCGCCACGTACATGCCCGTTTGCAGCGGCCTGGCCAGCGTCAGGTCGAGTGGAGGGGTATGGCTGCTGCGGAACATGGCGCCCTCGTCGCCGTAGGGCGGAGCGGGAATGGCAACAGCGGCCAGATCGGGAGCCGGGACCGCCAGCGCCGCAAGGGCTGGGGCGGGCATGCTCTCAAGCGCCGCCGCCTGCGCCGGAGCCGAGATCGAAACCGGGTGCTGGAACGCAAAAGCGCCGGATGCAACCGTCAGGCCGTCCATGACATTCAAAGACCCGCTCTGGACTTTGATGCTGCCGGCCATATCGACCGTGCGCGGCTGCACCGGAAAATCGCTGCTGTCCGCCGATGCGGCGGCAGGGGTATAGCGCCACGTTGTGACGCTGCCGTCACTGGAAGCAACGCGCCCCGCGCTCCAGGCGTCGCCCTCCCCCGCATACGCTAGAACCTGGTTGGCCGCAACCTCATCCGTGGCGGCCGCGTTGCCGGCAAGCCCCGAATCGTTGTTCTCACGCGCCAGGGATTTGCCCTGCTCTTGCGCAACAAGCAACCCCTGCTGTTCGACGGCCGCAGCCGCGCCCTTGACTGACTTATTTATGTGTGCCATTTGTACCTCTCATGAAAAACTTTGAACTCCATCGCTCTCCTACCAGGCTGTTGAAACACTGTTTCGGACCAACAAGCGACCTCTCATAGAACGATCTACAAGCAATTTTTCAAAAGGTTCAGGGGTGAGGTACCTGTGCAAGGCTCCCGTTTTCGGCGCCATGGAGGTATTGCAGCAGCCTGCTCCGACGGGGAAGGACTTGTTTGCCCAGTTTTTTGTGGGCCGTACAGAACTGACGACACACAGGCGCCACGCAATCTGCCCATCAAGGGGCAAGGCTGTTCAGTTAAGCGTTTTTCGAGTCGTCATTCCCGCGAAAGCGCATAGGCGCTAATTTCCCGTTTACGGGGCGGGGGAGAGGGCCGGTCGGAGGCCGGATGGCACTTGCACACACTGGTTTGCTTCAAAAAATGTAGCGCCAGCCAGCCTTCGGCTGGCCCTCTCCCCAGCCCTCTCCCACAAGTGGGAGAGGGAGAAAACCGCCCAAGGCTGCGTACAACGGCCCCAAAATCGCTTAAGTTACCGCCTATGCGCTTTCGCGGGAATGACGAAATCATGGGCCTGCGCTTAACTGAGCAGCATTGCATCAAGAGGCCGTACTTTTGTGCCCGGCACATGTCTTCCCGCCCGCGCCCTCCCGGCGTGGGCGGAAGGGCGCTCCCAGCCGTCAAATCACCTGCACACCCTGCTGGATCAGCAAGTCGGCGGCGGCGTTGGCGCCCATCGCCGTGTTGTGATACACGTCGAAGGTCACTCCGACAACCGTTTGATGGCCCGTGACCACCCAGTTCGTGGCCGCCAACGTGGCACTGCCATCGAGTTGCACCGTCGACGTGGCGTCGCCCAAAATGGTCATGTGCTTGCCGTTCGCGCTCACCGTTCCACTGGATTCGCTCAGTACATCCGACAGCCGCAGCGCCAGCGTGTTGCCGGCGGCCAAGTCCGCGAACAGCCCTTTCGGATCGCTGGCGGCCGGAGCCGACACTACGCCCGGGTCTGGAGCCGTAAAAGTAAAGACCTCGGCTTGACCCAGCCCGTAGGATACGGGCTCATCTTTGACGTTGCCCGCCAAGTCAACCACACGCAGTTTTACCTCGTATTCGGGCGTCGCTTGCGTCATGTCGAGGCTGATGGTATGGCTCCACGTGTAACCGCCGCCAGCATTCGAGATATCAGTCACGGCCTGCCAAGTCCAACTGGAGGCGTCGCTTCCAATGAGATGCACGCCAACTTGCAATTGCTCGGCCGTAACGCTGCCGCTGCCAACGGCCAGCGGCCCGTCAAGCGTACCGCTGAGCGTGCACGGATAGACGCCGTCGTAATCTATTGCCCAATGATTGGGAACGTCGTAGCCTGGATTTACTTTATCTCCCGCGACATCGGTCAGGCTGGCGTGCTGGGTAGGCGCGGTGTTGTCCACGGTCAGGGAATGCTCCACGGTCGTGCCCGTGCCGCCGGCGGCATTCTTGACTCTGACCTCTATGGTGTAGGCGCCGTCACTCACCGAGGGAATACTCGCGCTCCAATTCGTGCCGTTGGTGGTGGCGGTAACCCAACTGGTGGCATCGGTACCGTCTGTCAGCCTCACCTGCACCGTCTCGCCCGATTTCAACGCTGCGCCAAGACCGCCCGTGATGGTCAGCGCGCCGCTGGCTCCATTCAGTTTGGTACTGGTGATGAAGTCGCTGCTGTTGCCATAGTTGCCGTCGTTCACCCACGTGTCCGGACTGATCGAGGTGATGTGCGGTATTTCATAGGGCGTGAGGACCACGATGATGTTGCCGCAGCCCACAGGCACGATGCTCCCAGCGGAGTTGCTTCTGAGGTTACCCGCCTCATCGGCCACCTCAAACTCAAACCTGTAGGGCATGCCATTGCTGTTATCGGGTAAGAAGTTGGGGTCGGTGAACGACCAACTGTTGTCAGAGGCAATGCTTGTCACCTGCTGCCAGCCGTGACCATCGCCCAAGTTGATCCACAGCGTTTCCTTGGAAACGCCGCTAGCGCCGGCGCTGAGCGCCCGGCTCAGCGTGCCCTTGAAAACCAGGCTGCTGTCCTCGCTGACCATGATATAGGCGCCATTGGAGAAATTCTCGGCCGCATTGAAGCCGTCGCTATCGGTAATCTGCGTGATCGTGAGGGTCTGCGTCGGGGCCGTGTTGTCCACGACGATGTCGTGCGGCGAGTGTGCCGACGTGCCTGCAACGTTCGCAACATTAACCACGCGCACCTGCACGTCCGCAGCCTTGTAGGTGCCTTCGCCGTTGTAGCCGGAGGCGTCGCGTGACGCCGCGGTAGTGGTATAGCTCCAGACAGAACCCCACCAGGTGGCGTCGGCCCAATGCTGGCCGCCGTCAAAGCTCACTTGCACCTTCTCGCCGTTGTTGGGATTGGCTTCGCTGGTGCTGCCGCTGATGGTCAACTTCCCGCCGTTGCTGGCAGTGCTAGTGATGAAGTCGCTTGTGCTGCCCACAGCCGGGTGGCTGGGTCCAACGCTACTGGTATCCGGATTGATAGCCGTGATCGTGGCCGTCTTGATGTGCGCGCCGCCCACAGGCACGACGTCCACAGGAAGCATGCTTTTGAAGTTGCCCGCCTCATCGGCCACCCTCAGCTCCAACCTGTAGGGCGCGCCATTCCAATCATAGTCATAGAGTTGGCCGTTGGGGTTGACGAACGACCAACTGTTGTCGGAGGCAATATTCGTCACCTGCTGCCAGCCGTAACCATCGTCCAGGTTGATCCACAGCGTCTCCTTGGAAACGCCGTTGCCGCCGGCGCTGAGCGCATTGCTCAGCGTGCCCTTGACCGTGAAAATCGGACTGTTCTCGCTGACCATGACATAGGCGCCGCTGGTGAGATCCTTGGCCGCATTGAGGCCGTGGCTATCGGTGATCTGCGTAAGCGCGGCGGTTTGCGTCGGGGCCGTGTTGTCCACGGTCAGGGAATGCTCCACGATCGTGCTCGTGCCGCCGGCGGCATTCTTGACTCTGGCCTGTATGGTGTAGGCGCCATCGTGCACCGAGGAAATACTCGCGTTCCAACTCGTGCCAGTGGTAGTAGCGTCAACCCAGTTGGTGCCGTTGAGCCTTACCTGCACCGTCTCGCTCGTCTTCAACGCCTTGTCGAGAACGCCTGTGACGGTCAGCGTGCCGTTGGCCCCGCTCAGGGTAGTGCTGGTGATGAAGTCGCTGCCGCTGCCGTAGTTGCTGTCGGTTACCCATGTATCCGGGCTGATGGACTGGATGAGCGGCATCGGAGACGATTTCACCACGTACGCGACCAACACAGGCACGATGCTCCCAGTGGAGTTGCTTCCGAGGTTGCCCGCCTCATCGGCCACCTGCAACTCCAACCTGTAGGGCATGCCATTGCTGTTATCGGGTAAGAAGTTGGGGTCGGTGAACGACCAACTGTTGTCGGAGGCAATGCTTGTCACCTGCTGCCAGCCGTGACCATCGCCCAAGTTGATCCACAGTGTTTCCTTGGAAACGCCGTTAGCGCCGACGCTGAGCGCCTGGCTCAGCGTGCCCTTGAAAACCAGGCTGCTGCCCTCGCTGACCATGATATAGGCGCCGCTAACGGGATCCTTGACCGCATTAAAGCCGTCGCTATCGGTAATCTGCGTGATCGTGAGGGTTTGCGCCGGGGCCGTGTTGTCCACGACGATGTCGTGCGGCGAGTGTGCCGACATGTCCGCAACGTTCGCAACATTAACCACACGCACCTGCACATCCGCAGCCTTGTAGGTGCCGTCGCCGTTGTAGCCGGAGACGTCATTGAATGCCGCAGTGGTGGTATAGCGCCAACTGGAACCCGACCAAGTGGCATCGGCCCAGTGGTTCCCGCCGTCAAAGCTCACCTGCACCCTCTCGCCGTTGTTGGGATTGGCCTCACTGGTGCTGCCGCTGATGGTCAACTTCCCGCCGTTGCTGGCAGTGCTGGTAATGAAGTCGCTCGCGCTTCCCACCGCCGGATGCGGCACAGCGCCATAGGTATCTGGACTGATGGTTGTGATCGTCGCCGTCGTGGGCGGCGGCGGATGATGCATGACGCCCACAGGCACGACGAACGCAGGAGGCATGCTTTTGATGTTGCCCGCCTCATCGGCCACCTCCAGCTCCAACATGTAGTCCCTGCCATACCAAGAGTCATAGAACAGTAGTTGGCTGTTGGTGTTGACGAACGACCAACTGTTGTCGGAGGCAATGTTCGTCACCTGCTGCCAGCCGTAACCATCGTCCAGGTTAATCCACAGCGTCTCCTTGGAAACGCCGTTGCCGCCGGCGCTGAGCGCATTGCTCAGCGTGCCCTTGACCGTGAAGATCGAGCTGTTCTCGCTGACCATGACATAGGCGCTGCTGGTGAGATCCTTGGCCGCATTGAGGCCATGGTTATCGGTGAGCTGCGTAAGCGCGGCCGTTTGCGTCGGGGCCGTGTTGTCCACGGTCAGGGAATGCTCCACGATCGTGCCCGTGCCGCCGGCGACGCTCTTGACTCTGGCCTGTATGGTGTAGGTCCCATCGTTCACAGATGGAATGAGCGCCTCCCAACTTATGCCGTTGATGGCGGCGGTAACCCAATTAGTGGGATTGGTACCGTCTGTCAGCCTCACCTCCACCCGCTCGCCCACCTTCAACGCCATGTCGAGAACACCTGCGACGGTCAGCAGGCCACCCCAGTACGGGTTGGTACTGGTGATGAAGTCGCCCGCGCTTCCCACAGCCGGGTTGCCAGCCCCAGCGCTGGTATCTGGACTGATGGCCGTGATCGTAACCGTGGCCGTGATCGTGTCCGGGTCCATGGTCTTGCCCGTCCCGAGCGGCGAATTATCAGGATCAATCGTGTCAGGACCAATCGTGACAGGATTGCTCATCGGCGTGGTCGCGTTGCCCGCTGCGTCGGCTATCCGCACCTGTACGTCGTAAGTGCCTACGGACAGCTTGGTGCCGGTGTAATCAAGCGTCCAGGTCTTGGCGGCAGGGTCGCCGGGGGTTGCCGTGTGCCAGCCCGTGCCATCGCCAACGTTGACCTCGATGCGCTCGGCCGAAACCCCGCTTTGCGTGCCATCGGCCAGGCTGCCGATGTAGCTGCCGCTGAACTTCAGGTGCGTGCCCGAGGTGGACAGACCCTTGACGCCAGCCCCGCTGTCGCTGGCGCTCAGCGTAAACAAATTGCCCCCAGGCGCCGTGCTCAACTGCGCGTTGTTGGGATCGGCGGTGTCGATAACGATCGTTTGAGGATCGGAAGCCAGGCTGCTCGTGTTGCCCGCCGCATCCTTGACTTGCAGTTTGACCGTGTAGGTGCCGTCGTACAGCGCGAAACCAGGCGCAAAACTCCACGTCTGACCGTCATCGCTGGCCGCTTTCGGGCCGCCCATAATGCTCTGGCCGCTGCTTTGGTTGATCAGGTCGACCATCAGCACTTCATGCGCGATGCCGCTCTGATTGCCCTTGGCCAGCGGCGCACTCAAAGTGCCGCTGAGGGTTTGGTTGGGGTCATTGGTGATGAAATCGTGCGGGTCAATCCCCGTGTCACTGGAGATGGCCGTCAGCGCGGCGGTTTCGGTGGGCGCTGCCGTGTCGAGCACGAGCTTGCCTGGTGGATCCGTGCGGCTGACCACATTGCCGCCACTGTCGTAGAGGGTTGCCACCAAGCTGTAGGTGCCGTCGCTCAGTTGCTCAGGCGGCTGGGATGTGATGTGCTGGCCCATGAAAGTGAAGTTGCCCGGATTGTCTTTGGAGTTGTACGCCACAGACGTGCCCGTACCGTCCGCAGGGGTGATCCGTATCTCCACGCAGTAGCCCGTTTGCAGCGTCTTGGTCATCACCAAGTACAGCGAAGGGGTATGGCTGGCCCGAAACATGGCGCCATCGTCGCCGTAGGCCGGCGGCGGGGCGGGAATGGCATTGGTCTCGCTGGTGCTGCCGCTGATGGTCAACTTCTCGCCACTGCCGACAGTGCTGGTAATGAAGTCGCTTGCGCTTCCCATAGCCGGGTGTTCGGGCCCAGCGCCATTGGTACCATCGTTCACCCATGTATCCGGGCTGATGGACTGGATGAGCGGTATCGGAGGCGAAGGCGGTAGTATGAAGTAGTTGCCGCCCACAGGCACGACGTTCACAGGAGGCATGCTTTTGAAGTTGCCCGCCTCATCGGCCACCCTCAACTCCAACCTGTAGGGCGTGCCATTCCAGTCATAGTCATGGTAATGGTCATGGTCATAGAGTTGGCCGTTGGGATTGACGAACGACCAACTGTTGTCAGAGGAGATGTTCGTCACCTGCTGCCAGCCGTGACCATCGTCCAGGTTGATCCACAGCGTTTCCTTGGTAACGCCGTTGCCGCCGGCGCTGAGCGCATTGCTCAGCGTGCCCCTGACCGTGAAAATCGGGCTGCCCTCGCTGACCATGACATAGGTGTCGCTAACGCCGAAAAAATCCTTGGCCGCATTGAGGCCGTAGATATCGGTAATCTGCGTGATCGTGAGTGTCTGCGTCGGGGCCGTGTTGTCCACGGTCAGTGAATGCTCCGCGAACGCGCCCGTGACGCCGTCGGCATTCTGGACTCTGGCCTGTATGGTGTAGGCGCCATCGCTCACCGAGGGAATGTCTGCTGCCCAACTTATGCCAGTGGTGGTAGCGATAACCCAATCAGTGGAGTTGGTACCGTTTGTCAGCCTCACCTCCACCCGCTCGTCCACCTTCAACGCCATGTCGAGAACACCTTTGACCATCAGTGAGCCGCCCCAAATCAGTCTGGTACTGGTGATGAAGTCGTCGCCGCTGCCGTAGTAGTCGTAGTAGCCGTCGGTCATCCATGTATCCGGACTGATGGCCGTGATCGTGACCGTGGCCGCGATCTTGCTCGCCCCAGACGGCGGATTATCAGGACCAATCGTGACAGGATTGCTCATCGGCGTAGTCGCATTGCCCGCCGCGTCGGCTATCCGCACTTGTACGTCGTGATTGCCTAGGGCCAACTCAGTACCGGTGTAATTGAGCGTCCAGGTCTTGGCAGCGAAGTCAGTGACCGCACAGATCCAGCCGGTGTCATCGATGTTGACCTCGATGTGTTCGGCCGAAACCCCGCTTTGCGTGCCATCGGCCAGGCTGCCGATGTAGCAGCCGCTGAACGTCAAATGCGTGCCCGAGGTGGACAGGCCCTTGACGCTGGCCCCGCTGTCGCTGGCGCTCAGCGTAAACAAATTGCCCCCAGGCGCCGTGCTCAACTGCGCGTTGTTGGGATCGGCGGTGTCGATGACGATCGTTTGAGGA
>Ga0209628_10002274_pt1 | contig 12948 bp, 10 predicted proteins | sample TergutCu122P4_FD_187285 | JGI IMG/M metagenome (GOLD analysis project Ga0209628, IMG submission 187285) | Cubitermes ugandensis P4 segment gut microbial communities from Kakamega Forest, Kenya - Cu122 P4 (SPAdes) (version 2) | ecosystem: Host-associated > Arthropoda: Insects > Digestive system...
CTCAACTCTCCGCCCTCAGCTGCTTCATTGCTTGGTTGTCAAGTAAACAATGTGCCTAACCGGTAATGTTTCCTGGGTTGATACCGTGAGGTGCCAATTAATGTGATGTGACAGCCGCTCGAGGTCTTTTGCTGTCCCTCTGTTTTGCAAAATTACTATTGCTGCAAACTGTGCCCGCGCTTTAAACGGCTAAGGGGGTCTTGAACCCCCTGAACACACAGCCAACACAGGGGTATTCCAGTATTCCTCTGGTCAGCCAGCCGCAGCTGTCAGGATAGTGAAACCTGACATGAGGTTAGACTCCCCGGGTGTCCAGACGGTCATAGGTATATGTGGCCCCTCAGAACAAAATATAAACACTTAGGAATCTACAGTGACCAAAACAAAAATATTGGTAAAACGTCTTTGAAGAATACGGATAAATAAATCGATAAAGCTGCGCTACTAACCAAAACCCCAAACAAACCAGTCGGTCTCCAGTAAGAATGGATTCCGGCAGCTCGTCTGAGAGCTGGTCCGCTGAAATAACTCCATCTGGCAAGATTTCAAACCCGCTCTCAAAGAAGAAACAACGAGGTCTAAACCGATCTAAATCAGCCTCACCAGTGATGCGCCCGTCAGGCACTCACAATATATTAGACCGCAGAGCTACAAACGGGAAGCAAAGTATACGTAAGCCTGTAGTCTCAGCAAGGGCTTCCTACGACATCAGAGCTCTGACGAAATAGTGCAGGATGATGCCTTCTGTGTCATAAGATCCAAACACGAGCCACAGAACACTAAAGAAAATACAACGGTGTCAGAAGCGGCTGGAAACATAGCTTTGCCAGCCGCTCCTGTTCGTGGGAATCCTAGGCCTACCAAATTCCTATCTACGCAGAGACAAAAAAAAACTTACAGGGTAAGGTATAAATTATGGTGCCAAATCTCCACCTTCCAAGATTACCCGAACCTTCAAAACTTCTTAAAAGAAAAAGAGTTCCATACAACCTTATACAATCTAACGATCCCAAGCCATACAGAGTACGAGCCTACGGTGTTCCTCCTACCATCCCTCCGAAAGCGGCAACATGAATTACATGGCCTCGGTTTGGCCGTTCAAAATGCCGTACCCATGATTACTGGAGAGACAAGACGTCTGTCAGTGCACATAATTTAATTTCAAAACGTCCCACACAGCCGGAGAATTTTGGAGGTGTCCCACTTTTTCAAGCTCAAAGTTATTATGGTATCCTAACGCCCAGTGTGCACGGTGTCAGCAATTTTATTAGGTGACGGCCAACTGTGCCCACTGTACTGACAGCATTGCTCGTGGCAATGTGACAGACTACATGAACCAAATTGCGTACATCATGCGCTATGTGCAAATTCAGCTCGGTATGCAGAAGCTTTTCCGTCTTCCGAGACCTCATGCAGCAGGACCAGACGAACAAACGTCGGTCTCTAAAACCAAACATTGCACCAAATGCTCGACAAGCTCCAGGGCTTACAGACCCACCAGAGCTTACAGACCCACAAACAAAAGTGCATGATTATATGTATAAATAGTACACTGGAGACGAAGCGAAAGGCTTGCATGTCTCTGCATAATATCCAAAGCAGTGACCCTGAAGATGGACATATAAGCCAAAACATGTGGCATCCACAAAATAAAGTGCAGTTCTGATCCATTACATGTGTCACTTGTTGGTTACGTTACCAGTTAAGCATGCCATTTGTTTCTCACCTGAACCAGATGAATTCACTCCGCGCCTTCAAAGTACCATTCCTTTAAGATCCAGTTTAGTGTTTTCCTCCCATCTAAGCCGCGGACTTCCAACCTGTCTCTTCCCGTCAGTTTCCCAACAACTCTCCCTCCTCCCTCCGCGCCACATGCCGATCCTTCATCACCCTCTAACACTCTCCTTGTTGCAGACCATTCTCCGTACGAAATGTGTCATACATACATTTTCCAGCCGGATGTTACCAGACGGTTCATATAAACATATTTAATAAACCCCACCACTTTCACGGGCAAACCAAACTCGTCAAGAATATTATAAGATTTCCCTCCAGACCGAATCAATGCTTTCTTGATGACTACAAACAGCTCAAGAACGTGTTCATTGACAGTCGATGTACACACTTGCACAGCACAGGACGGTCAGTGCAGGCTGAAGTATGTCGAATGGCGATGAGTACAGAGTGACCCCAAATTAATGGGGCTTGAGATTGTTTTTGTTCTGGTGCTAGCAGTTACATCGTGGCCTATGTGGATAATCGAATACCCACAATAGTGGCAATTGGAGAATGAAAATCACTGCAAGCGAAGACTGCCGCACGGCTGCCAAAGGCATCTGCTGGAAACATTGCTATAAATAGTCAAAATACCATGGAGTACAACATGCAGCACACAAGTATTATAATCTACTGCCTGCACTGCAACCATTCCGAGGCCCAGCACTCCCTTTAAGTACCGCCTGGTTTAACATTCAGCAATTCTACGTTCTGCCCACACAGTGTATTTACATGTTTTGTGTGGATCTGAGAACAAACAGCGATTATTTCCCTATACAGCATTAACTGACTGGTTTTTATAACCGAAACAGAGTGTTTACTGTGCGGTAGGACTGGGTCTTTCTACCATACAGTATTTGACCCAACAAATTGTAAACTCAATAATAAGTAATCATTTGTCACTTATGTTCCTCCTACATGTTTCGACCTCTACAAGGTCATCATCAGAGAGGTATACACAAAGTCAAACAAGTACAGCAAATTCTGTCAAAAGATGGGCGTGAGTAGAGTTAAAATACAATATCATGAATTAAAATTACTAAAACTGTTTGAAGTATAATCAATTCACTAACATTTTTTAATTCTAAATAATACTATATCTTCCACCGCCGACGAACATCTATGTCAATTTTGTTGCCACCTTCATTCAAAGGGAATATCCCTGTGTTGGCTGGTTGCTGTTGGTGCAATGGTGGAGCGCTGAAAAATGCATAATCAATCTATTGCACGGAATATGGAATATGTTAAATTTGAGTGTCTACGTTTACAACTGCACAATCACGGTAACGTCGTCACTCGCTTTAACACTGGACTCCGAATCTCCAGCAAAGGGAAATTCCTTTGATAGTAGTTGTACAAAGGTCCACGGCCGTTTATCTCGTCACTTGTGTTAACATATGGCATAGATGCAGGTCTCCAGATAACGTTATCTTATCCAAAACATTCACTATGACAGTGTGAGTGAGTACTCTCCGAAACCGACCGTACTACATACGTCACAGTTTGACAGATGGAAGAATTATCTAAAATCGGGCACGCAAGCTGTCTAAACCTCTGACACACGTATTCTGTGAATTCACATTAGCAGTGACGTGGTCCCTCTCAACACTTCCTAACAAGGAAAATACAGCACAATCCAATTAAAATTTCATTATGAAATTTATTTTAATTCTTCAGGAAACACGCCTCCTGCAAAAGACAAACCCGGCCATGCAACTATTCTGCGGAATCGTTGATTCTGTAAACAATACGCCCAAGACTCAAAACAAGTTAAATTACAGCTTTCTCTACACAACAATCACAACAAAAATCCCAAATTGAAAAGTTGACGTCACTGGCAATTCTAAGTTACATGTTACTGGTGATAATAATCAATACTTACAATAAATTTAAATTCAATACCCACAGTTTGAAACGCGACAAAAGGATCACCTCTCTCCGTTGATAAACACGCTACTACTAACTACACATATAAGAAACTACAGGTAACACAGGCCACTATGAAGTGATCCCTGTAGACCACGGTACAGCACAAAACAGCAGCCCATACAAATATCACGTTAATGTAAGTGCTGAGGTGTGTAAAAATTTGCAAACATCACACTCTACCATACAATAAGTTCAAATGTTATGGCTATTCGTTTCGATGCTACAATTTGCCTACAGGACTTGCTAAATACCTGAACACTGTCCTGTGTGCTGAGACCAAAATACTTTACCGGTCGCTGACCTGAGCAAACAAGGCCCAACGACAAGTATTTAAGTCGTAAAATAAAAAGGGCACTAACATAAAACTATGTGACGTGAATCACAAATATATGTGTCACCTACATTCACGCACATCTCAAAGTTGACAACCATCACTCCTAGCTACAGATAACCTCAAATTCCACAGACGCCGTACGGAATCATGTGTGACAGTTCGTTTAGGGGAGGTTATGAATTGCATTTCCGCAGTTACACACATATGACGCATATAGTGTAATACATTATGGCATTAATGACCTGTAAACCGGTTTGTATCTACTATAAAGTATCAACACATATGTCGTCATCAGATTCCGACAAAAGTTGAGTTACACCTACACCCAACACCATTATGTTCAGACATATTTCATTACTTCTTGCGTTTACACACTAATTTCACGTACACCAAAATTCCCTAAACTGAAGCTTATATTTACCTTATTACATGGACCAGCACCCGCAAAACATGATAAATTGAAAGCACGACTTATATCAAATACCAACAGCACGTTAGGTCGACACACCACACCAATCGCCGCCATGTTCCCTCACTCTTACTACCACCGGACACTACAGCTGCACTCTAGTTTGCGGATCTTCAATCGCGGCGGCAACCACAAAACAGTCGACAAAATGATACACTCCAACGCACTTTTTTATCTGTCACGTGTTATTCTACACAATACGTTGCTATTACGATATTTATATGCCGGGAATTTCAAATGCTCCATCCTCTAAAACTTCTGCGTAATCTATAACAAATTACAAGCCAAAACAACATTTGGGGCGTGTTTTTCAACACTGTAGTTTAACATGTATTCACCTCCACTAGTTTGCTAACAACAAACCACACGTGGTGGTGGCTTATACTCTTAACTTTACTATGATTCTAATGGAACAGTGTACATTAACGGCACTACAACGCTTTTTTGTAAAAAATCTACACAATCTTGGATCTGTTTTTTCTGAGGGCCTGAGGATGACCCAGTGAAGGTCGAAACATGTTGCCCTGACTATCTACTATTTTAATGCATATGAAATAAATTGTGTTATAAACTGGCATATTTGTGTATTCTACATACATCAAAACACTTCGGGATGGCAAATACTAAATTGTGTGAAGTATTTAACCACTTGGTAGTAAACTATTCCTTGAAGGCTTTTATGGATATCTTCCTGTATTACTATCATACAGCATTCCCATATAAGAGGGTAAAATCGGGAGAATTAATAATGGTTCTCTAATGTATTATCAGTACTGAGCAAAAGAATGCAAGGTTTAGCAGCCTGAAAAGAAATTTTACTCTTGTGTGGGAGACTCTAGACTATATCAAGAAATACCAAAGAATATATTAAAGAGTATTAAGAAAAGTGAACACACAATTATCAGTATGTTTTAGAATCAACAAACAAAACACAAGCCATATGGCAGTTAATGGAGAAACTGGAAAGGTTCCGCTAAATGAATTTAGGTTGGAAATGAAGATAGGAAAAAATATTGTTACCAACACTACTGAGGTATCCAAATAACTGAATTGATACTTTACAATACAGAAGGGCTTGTAAAGCAAAAGAATGTCGTCAGAAACTATAATAATTCACAACATAAAATAAGTCACTGCCCAAATACCATTCTTATTCATCCAGTAACCGAAGAGATGGAAAGCCTCACTAAGGGTTTAAAAGACAAACATTCTGCTGGTTATGATGACATACCTGAAATGTATTGTTAAACAATGTATACAATTGGTCAGAAAACCACTAACACATATTTAGGATGTACCTTTGAATTCTGGTGTTTTTCCTAATGAGTGGAAAATAGCAGAGGTGAAGTCTCTTTATAAAAAGGGAGATAGGTAAGACATTCAGACTAATAGACCAATATCAGTTTTTCTTTTTAAATTATTGGGAAGATTGATGTTTAATAGGTTGGTACATTTTTTATCTAATGATAGGATATTTACAGCAGCTCAAAATGGTTTTACAAAAGGGACAGCTATTGAAACAGCATTTCAGTCATTCACAGAAAGAATACAGGAGACTCTGGATAGTGGACTCCATATGATTGGAATAATTTTGATCTAAACTCTATGATGTATTGAATCATAAGATATTACTGGAGAAACTACACTCCTATGGAATAAGTGGCAGCACAAATTCATGGTTTCAAGCTTACTTAGCAAATCAATGGCAATTTATAGAGATAAATAATAGTGATGCTAGAAATATTGCAGTAAACACTTATACTCTTCTAAGAAAATACAGCATGGTGTGCCATGGGGATCAGTACTTGGTCCATTATTGTTTCTATTATACATAAGTGACCTTTATTTGAACATTCATGCAGCAAATCTGGTTATGTTTGTAGATGATATTAATGTGATAATCACTGACACTGAAGTAGGTGCTCTTCAAAACAAAGTGGATCGGGTAATTAGAGAGTTAGAATTTTGGTTTCAAAAGAATGATCTTATAATAAATGTAGGTAACAGTGGTTATATCATTTTAACAGCAGACTAAAAGTGTCCAATCAGACCTCAAGTTTCTTTCAATAAAATAAACTGAATCTATACAGTGAGACTAAATTCCTGGGAGTCTATATTACAGAGACATTAAAGTGGAACACTCATGTACAGTCACTATCAAATAAAATGAGAAAGGTATCCTTTATGATTAAGTCTCTACAGGTTACAAGTCCACATATGATACATAATATTTACTTTTTCAAGGTCCCAATCATTTTTACAGTTTGGAATACTATTTGGGGTGGGGGGGTGGGGGAGGACAATTCAAATAAAAAAAATATTTAGAATACAAAAGAAGGTGATGAGATCTATTACTGCAGTTAATTCAAGAACGTCTTGCAAGCAGTTACTGAAATACATTAAAATCCTCTACATATATATATTGGAAGCGACATATTTTGTAAAAAAAATTCTGACCGTCTCTGGAGCTAAACTCTGGTGTTCATAAGTACAACACATGAAGGAAGATTAATATCCATGTCCAATCACATAAAACTGACATATACAAAAACAGTGTGTAAAATATGGGAACTAAACTGTATAATAAGATGCCTGGTTACATAAAAGACATGGACAATTATAAGGCCTTTCAGAAACAGTTAAAATCAATTCTTTTATGTCATGCTTTTTACTCAATGGAGGAATCTCTCTCTTTGTAATTTATAATGTCTAATGTTTCATTAACTTCTAAGTATACATATTTTATAAACATAAGTTTTCAAAGAAGATTGTTTTAACTATAGGGGCATTTAGTGACAAGTGTGATGAGCAGATTATACGGCAAAATACTTAGAGACCTCACAGAAGAAGACAATAAAGATGAAGAAGAAAAAAGTGGATTTCAAACAGTATGATCATGTATAGACAACATTTTTTGCATGAAACAAGTTACTGAAAAAAGGAATGCAACAAACCAAGAAACTTACTGTTTGTAGATCTGACAAAAGCCTATGACAGTACACCAATATTAAAACTTCAGAAGTTTTGGGAGAATTAAATATCATAATACTTTAATTAAAGCACTGCAAAATTTTTACGGTAATACAGCACAAGTGAAAATTGGAAACAAACTGTCCCACCATTTTAATATTACTAAGGGACTACGCCAGGGATGTTGCATTTCCCCTACACTTTTTAAGATTTACATAAGAAAAGCTTTAGACACATGGAAATGTAAATGCCACGGAATGGGAATTCCTTTAGAAAATATAACACTGTATACACTTCAGTTTGCAATGATCAAGTAGTTTTAGCAGGTGACAAGAAGATTTAGAGTATATGACATGTAAATTAAAAGAAACTTACGAGAAATGGGGCCTTGACATTAATTTTAATACAACGAAATACTTGTGTATTAGGGGAACACACAACAATTTGAAATTAGACAAAGACAATGAAATTGAATTTTGTTAAGAATATAAGTATGTAGGAGTTATTTTTGATACTAGCGGACAGACGACAAAGAAATAAGATCAAGAGTAATACAAGCAAGAAAATGTGTAGTGTGTTTAAACGGGATACTGTGGAGTAAGGACATATGAAAGAGAAAATTGAACATTTATAATGCACTGATTAAAAGCAGTTTATTATATGGCTTCGAAACATGGAGACTTGCAGAAAATAATAAAAGATAGGCTGAAGCTACAGAGATGGATGCCCTGAGATGATCCTCTAGAATATCAAGAAAAGATAGAATTAGAAATGTAACTATAAGACAATTAATTGGACTAGAGTAAACAATTATAAAAGAGATTGACCAGAACCAGCTCACAAGGTGCAGCCACGTTCAAAGAATGGCAAAAGGAAGATTGCCCAAAATAGCATTGAAGTGGATGCCAAAATAAAAGACAGCACAAGGAAGACCGAAGAAAAACTGGATGGAAGGAATAATGAGGGCCATGAACGAAAGAAACCTAAATAAAGGCCAGTGGGAAGATAGGAAGCAATGGAGTCTAGGTGTCAGACAACAACATAGAAAAACGTTTTGAAACCGATATACATACATACATACAGTTTTCCCTTTACAATACTTTGTTGAGGGTTAATCTAAGTGACCTTTTAAATGATAAGTTGAAATGTACATATTTAAATTAATACTGTTAGATGAGGATGTGTCTACTGTCATATGCAGGAGCAACCATACTGAAAATAAAACTAGACTAAACTAAAGCAGTAATCAGGGAAACAGTTCTGCTTGACTGAAAGTAAGTGTGCTAAAAAGCTATGAATTTTGCAAATAAAATAACTGATATCAGGATTCTCCCAAGCAACAGCATGACTTATACTGTAAAACTTGTATTTTACACCTTCACTCACCTGTTACAACTCTAATATTTTGGCTGACACCTTCAAAAGGCTCCTGCAGTCATCCCTGATGTTATATGAAAAACCTACTGCTGGATACTTCCTGGTAATTTTAATGAAAACTTTACAAACGACTCCTTTCCACTGTTTATTGTCATTGGCCACCTTGTGTTTAACATACATAAACCATACTGGCTCATTCAGTTATACTGTATTTACAATATTAAAATGGCACCACTACATTTGTAAACAAAATCAGAAGTCCTCAGTCCTTTCCCTCTGCTTCTACATGAAATCGTACTGAATATTGTACTGTGAATTAACACTGCATAAAGACTTTCTTGTTGCTATCATGACAAACAGATTACAACTGAAGACACTGTCGCACAGTGCCAGACATCTTATCAGCATTCACACACTGAAAACATAACAAATATTAGACAAGAGTAATTTCACATCAAGTGTCAATATCAGTAGTTCCCAACACTTTACACTAGCATACATTCTCAATTATGTTCTTGACAATTCCACAATTCATTGAATCATAAAACCACATGAGCAGTGGACATTAGAGTCTGTTATGTCATTTAATAGTGGTTACCAACATTTCCAAGAATACAATGCCTACTTCTTCAAGGCAAAGTGTGTCAGAACTGTTTGTAACCATCCACCAATCTGCACAACATCACATGGCAGAATGAGTGTCTTTGTACAGGAGAATGACAAGATTACAGGTAAAACTGCACTAGCAGCTTCACTATTCGAAACAGCTCAGAGTCATTCCAGTGATCTGTCCATTTCCTAGACTTGCGGATGGAAAGAGGCAATTCATAGGACGAAAAATATCATCAGAATTCCCACTGTTATTTTAAAAAGTTTCAGTACAATGTGCCAATATTATGGTGGTCTCTAATGCACAGGTCTGCAGTCACACATCCTATGAAGAGCACCACAGATTGAGATAATACAGTCTTACTTTATGCTTTACACTTGGTCCTCGAGAATTAGTGAATCTGTAACACAGATCATAGTGATATTTCATTCTGTTTCCAGCTAAATTTTGGAATTGATTCACATTAAAAAAAAAACACAGTAACAGTACTAAATTTGTAACAATTATGACCATGATCCACTTCACAAACATTTTACATTACAAGCCCAAAAGGCAACTGTATTTACAATGACGTTCACCTTTTTATTTGAACACTCAGGGTAAGGCATCCCAAATGGTTTCTAACATGTCAAACTGAACAAAAATTTAACGCAGCAGACAAAACCTATACACCTGCCCACATCATGCAAACAACCTGAATTATCCAGGACAATGTATGACATACAGCCTGCACAGCAGCCAATGATGCCAGCCATACTGCAGTGCTCCATCCTCCTCAGCCTTGCGTCAGAAAACTCTGTGTATCACATTCAGCATCACTCAGCATCTTAACCTCATCCACTGCAGTGTTCTAAATACACATCTATTTAAATGCTGGAAGACAAACAAAGTCCAAAACTGTATGATGATAAATAAACTGTCTTCTTTTAACGTTACCATAAGGGAGGGCTTTTACAATGTAGATACTGTGTTGCATACTTCGCTACACAGCAGTGGGAAGGCTACACTCCACAATACTGCACACACAACTGCACTGACTGCATTTACTCTACCTACAATAGCCATTAACACCACTTCCTTTCAAGGAATTACAGTACGGAAACACAACAGTATACCAATGAAGTGATCACTAGTGCAGCATGCAGCCAAGTCACACAATTTGGAAGATTTCAGGATGCACATACCTATACAGGTTATGTAAATGTAATGGTGGAGCAATCCCTGCACAGGCCTGGAGAAGCCATGAGGGATCCTGCAGGTTCATACTCCTAGATTTAAAGACAGAACATAAAAGTGTTAAGGTTGTCAGCCCTGTGCACCGGTGCCTTTGCCCCCAGGTGATATTCCTTATACAGAGTAGGTGCATCTTGAAATTATACAGGTGAATCACACCTCAACCAGTCCTATCTGAAACAATGTGTTGTGTTCAAAATATCAGTGGACGAAGTGCAAAACCCCAGTGACAGTAACCCTTTACATTGTGGTGGTCACAATATGTACCACCACATTTAACATTCAAAATTCTTTTGTTCGGCCCACACAGTGTATTTATGTGTTTTGTGTGGATATGAGAACAAACAGCGATTATTTCCCTGCACAGCATTAACTGACTGGTTTTTATAACTGAGACGGCATGTTTTTACTGTGCAGTATGAATATCTTTAAATATACATATATATATATATATATATATATCTTCAAATATAATTCAGATGAATCTTAGTCTTGGAAGGATTATTATGCCTTGTCAAAAGACTCAGAATAATCAAATTTAAGTTAAACTCAATAGGTGTAGCTACCCACATGCTATCCCTGACTTGACTATCTTTTTTCTTGAAGTGAAATGCATTCAGACACAAAAAATGTCACACAGGAAGTCATCCATGCCCACAAACAATGCAGTATCACACCCTTCACTCTCACAAAAGGCAACAGACCTGCTCAATACATAACAACAATTCCATGTCCCAAATATTTCACATCAAAATATAAATTAGCTTTATGTGGAAATATCTCAGTTTGTTACAGGATGAGTCATTCTGGTGCAAGCCAATAACACCTACATTTCACCCCATTTTAAAATTCAACATTAGCAACTGCAAGGTGCCACGGAAAGTGAACAGTTAACAGGGAGATGTTAATAAATATGTCTTCAGTTATACAACACTCACTGCAGGCACAACTGTTTAGTGGCACACAGCTACACAGTTCATGTGGGTGGAACATGGTCATGTACTTTCTTACACATTTTCATACAATAACCAGAAACTAAAAATTCTCTTCAGTTAAAAAACTCTTGACTTGCAGTCAGTGCTACAATAAATACCTTTTTCCATATACATATATAGGGTCATTATTTTGTCTCCAAACTATCTGCTGTCAAATAAAATGATGTCCCTGCATGTACTCTGTCTACAAATACAGTCAACACATCTTGCACATGTGCATAATGTCATTATGTTTTATGGCCTCCACTTCACATCTCTGTCATTTGATGTTAACACAACAACAAAATTAATATGCAAATGACTATACTGAGGGTGTGCATATTCTCATATATATATATATATCAGCAAATTTACAAGGATAAGACAAATTAATGCAGGTGATCTCTGAAGGAAACAAATGGTTGGAGACAGGCCTGACACCATGCACAACCATGTTCCTTTTTAAAACAAAACACACAGGTACATCTATGTCAAGAACCACCTAACCAGTTGCTTTCTCTCAGTGTCAGAGTGATAAGCAACAGGACCTGTCCTGCACTCAGACACAGCTGCTGTCCGTTTCAGTATTACAGGGTAATAATGCATTTAAGATTTTACAGGAGGAAAAAAACATTCTAATGAAACAAAATAAACTTTGTGGTTCAGGTATTGTGGGATGTGACACTGTGTTGCTGGGGGGGGAGGGGGTGTGTGACCCAAAACATTTCAAAGGAACAAAGTGCCCTGATATTCCAGGGTTCAAGGGTCCACCCAGCAACACAGCATCACATCCCAAAGACTTGCTGTTTACAGTTACAGGAGTGTCACTTCATGACATATTTTGCTTACAATGACATGCAAAAAAACCAATCCATTTCAGCTTCTGAATTCCACAAATGGTTACTGGCAACAGTTTTACTGGGTATCCCTGTGTTTCTATTTTAAATTGTGCCCATCCCCCATACAGTACTATGTCAGGGATGTGGCAACATTTAAAAAAAAAGCAAAAGGTCATTGGAGACAACACCCAGATATGGAAGCATACCAAAAGCAGCCACAAAACCAGGGGGTTGGTGGGAAGGTACAAATCCAGTGATTAACTTCTTAAACAACAAAGGCAATGTACATACAAAGTAACATTATTGTGTGTTTACATAACAATTGTCGCCATGAAAATACAACGTACAGGCGCACATGTCACTGTCAAGCACGCACTAAACACAGAATATAATGCCATGGCAACACAACAGTGTGTTGTATTTAATGCTGCACCACA
>Ga0209628_10002276_pt1 | contig 12945 bp, 6 predicted proteins | sample TergutCu122P4_FD_187285 | JGI IMG/M metagenome (GOLD analysis project Ga0209628, IMG submission 187285) | Cubitermes ugandensis P4 segment gut microbial communities from Kakamega Forest, Kenya - Cu122 P4 (SPAdes) (version 2) | ecosystem: Host-associated > Arthropoda: Insects > Digestive system >...
GCGTAACCGGGTTTCAACTGACTTGTGGAACGATTTTTCTGTAAAACCTTACTATTATTCTTTCGAACCGAATCTTATCAATGGTACACGCGGTAATTTTGTTGAAGTTTTTATTGATGATGCTTATTATGGCCTGTTTTGCATGACCGAAAAAGTTGACCGCAAACAATTGAAATTGAAAAAGATAGATGATGCTGTATCGCCTGCCATACCACGAGGTGGATTATACAAGGGCAAAGATTGGAACAGCGGAACTTTTGGAGGTAATATGTATTGGGATGGAAGTTCGCATACCATGTCGACTAATTATAACAATAAATCTGACTGGTGGAGTGGTTTTCAGGTTAAATATCCCAAATTCGAAGATGGAGAACCCATTGATTGGAAACCGCTGGTAGATGCAATAACTGTTTCATCCTACCTAACGAGCGACGCCAATTTCAAAGCCCGTGTCGCTACACATTTCGATTTGCCGGTTTTTTTGGACTATTATCTTTTTATTGAATTGATGCTGGCATCCGACAATCATGGAAAGAACACCTATTTTTCCTGTTACGACCAGGCGACGTCGGAAAAATTTACCATTACACCGTGGGATTGCGACGGCACATGGGGCAGGCGTTGGGAAGGCTCATCCAATTTAACCGGTCCGAATCAGGATTTCGACAAATTCATTTCTACGCACGAACATGCGCAAAACAATCTTTTTCTTCGATTGAAAAGTCTCAACTACGACAACCATAAAACCAAACTTGCCAATCGTTATAAGTCTTTGCGTGGAAATTATTTTTCATTTCAAAGCCTGATGGGACGATTCGAAAAATACCACGAATTATTCGGAAAGAGCGGCGCTGCCATGCGCGAACGAAACAAATGGGGAGTGGGCAATTTCGCAAATGAAATGACCTTCCTTTCCGATTGGATTACAAAACGGCTCGCATATCTTGATAATTATTATTTGGGTAAGCCCTACAATCCCAATGAAAGACCTGAAGAGCCGGTTACTTCATCAGAAGACACAACGAATGAATTGGTACGTATTGCTCCGAATCCCGTACAGGATATTCTAACGATATCGAATCTTACAGGCACGAATGATATACAGATTATTTCGCTTCATGGTGCGAAGATGATTCGGTTAAAGTCAAGTGATAGCGAATTAAGGATAAATATGAGCCAATATACTCCGGGTATTTACCTGTTAAGAATTAATAATAAGGTATTGAAAATCATTAAAGAATAAGAGTCAAACCGATAAAATATTTCGCTAAAAGTGCTGCAAAAACATAATATTATAGTAATTATATCAAAAATAATATTATATTTGCGCTCTGGAAATAATTAGTTTAATACTTTAAAAAATTGAGAACGAAAATTTTAACAGCCATCATTTTTGTGGCTATACTTTTAGTGGCTGGCGGTTGTAAACCAGAAGAACCCGATCCGATACCTGATCCAACCGATCCCGGCAAAGTCGTCCATGTTTACTGCAAGGGTCAGGTATGCGAAGTAGAAAGCATTGATCCCAATGGCACGGTAGTTTTAATCAATTTGCCGAAAGAACGGCAACCGCGAAAAGACGACATTATTGTATCTTATCCGACAGAAATTGCTCCTTACGGATTTCTTTACAAAGTCAAAACCGTTAGTACATCCGGCGGAAAGACTACCGTTACTACAGAACCCGCTTCTATCGAAGAGGCAGTAGAAAATGCCATTATCAACAAAACAATCCATCTGAACGAATTTGAACGAATTGAAATCAACCAAATCGTGCCATTCGACGGTGGTGTTTCTGCAAAATTGGACGGCACTATCGAAATTAAAATGACCGCCAGTTTCGACTTAACTATCGAAGACTGGTGTTTGAAGTATATGAAATTTACCGTTACTCCCGAAATCATCTCAAAAATTACGCTCGACTTCGAGGGGAAGATACAAGCCGAACAGCGAATAAATATTGCAAAAGTTCGCTATGAACCTGTAATCACTATGGTGGGCGTTGTGCCGATAGTTTTGGTTCCAGAAGTTGCAGTTGATGTGTTAGTGGACATGGATGGCGCCGCCAAAATAATGGCAACCCTTGTCGATGCCAGCTATCAATCTGTTTATGGAGTGGAATATAAAAACGGCAAATACAGCGCAATAGATGAAAATAAATCGCAGCCGGCTAAATATCTTGACAGTGTGTCGCTTTTACTCGACGGCGAAATAAAGGTTCAACCTCAACTTTCAGTTGGCTTTATGTTTTTCGACGTGACAAGCGTGAGCTTAAATGGCAGTATGCCGGTAAATCTGACTACAGATGAACTGAAAAAAAATTCTTTAGTAATATATGGTTTAGAAGAGGAAAATCCCCAAATGCGTCTTTCGCTTGGCCTGGAGTTTGAACTTGACTTGAAGTCGAAAATTCTCTCTAAGAATCTTTCCGACTGTAACACCAAATTTACAACCCATAACTGGCCTATCTGGGAGCGGAAAATTTTCCCCGAATTTGAAAACTTGAGGATAAGCAATCAGGACGCTTCGTCGAGAATCGTTACCGTCGGCGTAAAAGGATGGAGTTTAATGTTTTCAACAGATCAGCACGGCTTTTGCTGGGGTACAGCGTCCCTGCCAACGATAAACGATAACAAAAAAGAGTTCGGAAAATTAGAATTACTTGACGGTTCGACGTCAATAGAAACCACTATTTCCAACCTTGAAAGCAACACTATCTATTATGTCCGTCCCTTTTTTGAAAATTATTTCGGCGTTTTTTACGGGCAGGAGACAAGTTTTTCTCTGGGAAGCCCTGAAATTACCCTCGATCCGGCTTCGCTTCCGTTTGGCGATGTAGTGACAAATACAAAAATGCAACGGCAGATCATCGTCAGAAACACCGGCGATGAAACGTTGAAAATCTCATCCATAACAAGTTCAGACCCCGCTTTTTCAGTTTCCTCCACTGAATTCACACTTCTTTCGAACAAGGAGTATATACTGTTTGTAACTTTTTCGCCAGCACAGGAGAGGAGTTACAGCGGTACGCTGACCATACTGAGCAATGCTGCCGAAAAAACAAAAACCGTTCCCCTGACTGGCATGGGAGTGCCGACACCAAGCCCCGTCATTACACTCAACCCTGCTTCGCTTTCGTTTGGTGATGTGGCGATAAATACGAGTGAAACGCAACAAATAAGTGTCAAAAACACCGGTGATGAAACGTTGAAAATCTCATCCATAACAAGTTCAGACCCCGCTTTTTCAGTTTCCTCCACTGAGTTCACGCTTCTTCCGAACAAGGAGTTTATACTGTTTGTAACCTTTTCGCCAGCACAGGAGAGAAGTTACAGCGGTACGCTGACCATACAGAGCAATGCTGCCGAAAAAACAAAAACCGTTGCCCTGACGGGCAAGGGAGTGGCGCCACCAAGCCCTGTCATTACACTTAACCCTGCTTCGCTTTCGTTTGGTGATGTGGCGATAAATACGAGTGAAACGCAACAAATAAGTGTCAAAAACACCGGCGATGAAACGTTGAAAATCTCATCCATAACAAGTTCAGACCCCGCTTTTTCAGTTTCCTCCAATGAGTTCACACTTCTTCCGAACAAGGAGTATATACTGTTTGTAACCTTTTCGCCAACGCAGGAAAGGAGTTACAGCGGTATGCTGACCATACAGAGTAACACTGCCGAAAAAACAAAAACCGTTCCCCTGACGGGCATGGGGATAGAACTACAGATCGTTTCGATTAAGAACCCTTCCGTTGAAACCGGTAATTCAAATAATACCCTCCCGGCGAACTGGTCGACTAATTACTGGGGCAGCCTTACCGCTAAATTTACTTATTTGCTGACTGAAGGACATACAGGTAACCGCAGCGTTAGAGTGGATGTAACCGGATATGTATCAGGCGACGCCAAGTGGATGTTCGAAGCTGTGCAGCTTGAGCCGGGAGGAGACTATATTTTCAGCGACTGGTACAAATCCAACGTCGATACGGAGGTTGTTTTGGCGGTTACCAACACAGCAGGGCAGCAAGTTTATTATGATTTGCCATTTGTCCCTAAAAGTGCAGTTTGGGCGAAATACGAAGCGCCCTTTACGATGCCGAAAAACGGCGTGAAGGCTACGGTTTATCATATTCTAAAGCACAATGGTTACCTGATTACAGACGATTATCAGATCGCTCATTATAAATACAAAGGTTTTGACCATGGCATGGTAACCATAACCTTTGACGACGCCTGGGAGGAAAACCCGGAAACGGCGCTCCCTGTTATGAAACAATATGGGTTCAAATCAACTCAGTATTATGCAACAACATATATTAAAGATACTCCCTGGCAGCCACATCCGTGGCCGAAACAACAAATCCAGAAATTTATTGATGCCGGCCACGAAATCGGTTCGCATACTGTCACCCATCCGTGGCTTACAACGCTAACGGAGCAGAATTTGATACGGGAGTTAGTAGATTCAAAACAATATTTAGAAAATTTTCTTGGTATCCCCATTCGCCATTTTGCATCATCTTACGGGGACTACAACACATTTGTTAAGGATAAAATTATGGAGTATTATGACACGCATCGTACAGTTGATGCCGGATATAACTCCAAAGATAATTTGGATTACAGCAAGTTAAAGAATATGTGTGTTCTTCTTACCACAACCATTGGAGAATTTGAAGAGTGGGTTAAAAAAGCCAGGGACGAAAAATTATGGCTGATTCTTCTATACCATAGGGTTGGGGGTAAAGAAGCTCCTACTGAAAATGATACAACTCCGCAAAAGTTTTCGCAGCAAATGAAATTATTATATGATTACGGTATAGAGGTTGTTACGATTTCAGAGGCGCTTGAAATAATCAAGAACCAGTAACGCAAAAGAAAAATTTGTTTAATTTTGCCATCGCAAACCAACCATTGATTCATCATCAGCCACCTCACTATATACCGCGCATCAGCAGGTTCTGGAAAGACCTACACCCTCACCCGAGAATACATCAGGTTGTTGCTTCGCTACAACGACTATCACCGTCGTATCCTTGCCGTAACGTTTACCAACAAGGCTACGGAAGAAATGAAAAGCCGCATCATACGTGATCTTCACAAATTGGTTATCCGTAAGGATGAAAACTATTTCAAGGATATGGCGGAGGCTACAGAAATAAAAGAAACCGATCTGTCAGGCATAGCATCAAAATCACTTACTTCCCTGCTGCACGATTATTCACATTTCTCGGTGGTTACTATCGATAGTTTTTTTCAGAAGGTGATCCGTTCGTTTGCCCGTGAAATAGGATTATATGCCGGTTATGACGTAGAACTCGACCAAAAGTCGGTACTCGACCAGGCTACCAATCTGATGTTAGACAATATCGACAAAAACGATTACCTGAAAGACTGGTTGGTAGAATGGGCCAAACGGAAGATTGAAGAAGGGAGATCATGGAATTTCAAATCAGACACCGATGTGCTGCGGCTTGGAAACGAAATTTTCAGCGAAGAATTGCAAAACATCGACCCAAAACTGTTAGAAGAAACTACCAGAAAGAAAGAGTTGAAACTTTTCTGTATGAAATTACAGCAATTGGTAGATAACTACAGGGATCAACTTCGGGAGTATGCCCAAAGCGGTATATCCATCATAGAAAGTTACGGACTGGACTTTGACAGCTTTGCTCAAAAACAGAGAGGCGTTGGAGGATATTTTGCAAAACTGGCCGAACGACTGGAAACGCAACCAAACAACTACGTGGTGCGTGCACTCGAAAGTGTGGAAGGATGGTACAGCAAAAATTCGCCACAAAAAAACGCCATTCTGGATGCTTATAACGGCGGTCTGGGAGAAATACTGGAAACAATGACGACCTATCAGGCCAAACATACGCAGGAAGTAGCCACAGCTAATGTCATCCTGAAACAGATCAACGTGCTGGGCGTACTGTGCGATCTGATGCATTATGTGAACGAATACTCACGTGGCCAGAACTTGTTCCTGCTCTCGGAAGCATCTGGATTCCTCAAATCAATCATCGCAAATGCCGACGCACCGTTTATTTACGAGCGTACGGGCAGTTTTTACAATCATTTCATGATCGACGAGTTTCAGGATACATCAGGTATACAGTGGGAAAATTTTCGCCCGCTTATTACCAATAGCATTGCTTCTGGACATCACAACTGGATTGTTGGCGATGTAAAGCAGTCGATTTACCGTTGGCGCAATACCGATTGGAAAATCCTGTCAGAAGAGGTGGAACGTAACCTGGGATCGCAGTATGTACAGGTGCAAAACTTGGACAAAAACTGGCGGAGCACTCCAGACGTAGTACATTTCAACAATGCTTTTTTCCACGAAGCTGTTTTGCAGATGTATACAGTCTTTTTGAGTGACGAAAAAGAAGTTGCCGATGAAGAATACCTGCATAGCCTGGCCGCCTCGATGACTGAAGCCTACAAGGATTATTACCAGCATTTACTCGAACGGCAATACGAAGAGAAAGGTTATGTCAATCTGACAATGATTCCTGAAGAAAAGGATGCGGAAGAAACATGGCGGGACAAAGCGCTCAAGGAATTGCCACTACGCATAGAGGAGTTACAGGATTTAGGATACGGTTTGTCAGATATTGCCATTCTTGTACGCGAAAACAAGGATGCTCAAGTCATTGCCGATATGTTGCTTGCTTATAGCCAGGCGCATCCCGATTCAAACTACCGCTATGATGTGCTATCGAATGAATCACTGTTGATTGGCAATTCGCCTGTAGTGAAATGGTTAGTGGCGGCCATGCGTTACATCGTAGATCCTGATGATTTGATTAACCGGGCATTTTTGCAAAATGAATACAATTTAAAAATTCAAAAATTCAAAAATTCAAAAATTCAAGGATTTGAAGCAGCCCTCAACGACGTTATTCCAGGAATCCGAAATTTGCCTGTTTTCGAACTTTCTGACAAGTTAATCAATGATTACAACTTATTCCAAAACACCGGACAATCTCCTTTTTTACAGGCATTTCAGGATATATTGCTACAATACACCCGCCATGAAGCTACAGATATTCGTTCGTTTCTCGATTGGTGGGATGATGAAAAACACAAAAAATGCCTCACCATGCCCGATAATCAGGATGCTATCCGGCTGATCACCATCCACAAGTCGAAGGGGCTGGAGTTCGACGTCGTTATCATTCCCTTCTGCAACTGGTCATTGTGCAAGCCGGGAAAAACGCTGTGGTGCCTGCCTTCTGAAGAACCGTTTAACGATTTGAAACTTATGCCTTTGAAATTTGAGCAGGAACTTCGCAATACCATTTTTGTGAAAGAATATTTACGTGAAAAAATGTTGTCGTACATCGACAATCTAAATCTGCTGTACGTGGCTTTTACCCGTGCACGTAAAGCACTGTTCATTTCAATGCCCCAGCAAACGAAAGATGGTTTTTCGGATGTAAAGGATTTGATTCATAGCATATTTATACAACCTCTCTCTCCATCCCTCTCTTTTGAAGAGAGAGAGGGAAGTGCGGCTATCCACCTGAATGATTACTGGCACCATGAAAAATCTTATTTTGAATTAGGTGAATTGACCAAAAAAGAAACTATCTGCGCATGATGGGATATACTTCGGTGAACGGTTTTCTGTGGTATGTGACGCTCAATGTGGTCTTGATTTATATTGGACGCATTTGGAAAAACGAGTTTTTTCATCTACGTTTGCAGCTTTAAAAAAAGTTAGGAATCCTGAATTTAAGAATTTGAAATAAGGCATCAGTATGAAGATATTGCACCGTTATATGCTGAAACAGTTTATAGGTCCATTCTTTGGAGCTTTTTTTATTGTGGTAGTCGCACTGTTGATGCAATTTTTATGGAAATATATTGATGATCTTGTTGGTAAAGGATTACCTATTTCGGTCATTGCCGAATTACTTTTCTATGCTTCCATATCGGTAGCAAACCTTGCATTCCCTTTGGCGGTACTGCTGGCTTCCATTTTTACTTTAGGCAATTTGGGCGAAAATTATGAACTTATTGCACTCAAGTCGGCCGGTATTTCGTTACAGCGTATCCTGTTCCCGTTGATTGTCACAACGTTTTTCGTTTCCATTGGTGCTTTCTTTTTTCTCAATAATGTAGCTCCCGTTGCCTATCTGAAATGGCGAACATTGGTATACGATATTCAGCAAGCGCGCCCAGAATTGAAAATTCAGGAAGGGATATTCTACAACGAGATTGACGGGTACAGCATTCGTATTGGCCGGCGCAACTACAAAACCACCATGCTTTACGATTTGCGAATATATGACCACACGAAAAAATCAGGAAATGTTTTTGTAACCCTTGCCGACTCAGGAACTATGGCTCAAACGGAAGATAAAAAATTTCTTGAATTAGTACTTTATAACGGACATAGTTATGCAGATATGGTTGATGACAAGAGACCTGCCAGACAAAACAAAAACTATCCTTTCCGTCAGGATCTCTTCGAGAGACAGGTGGTTAGAATCGCCCTTCCCAATTATGATCTTGAACGTTCGGATGTTGAATTGTTCAAATCTGGCGCTCAAATGCTGAATCTGCCTCAGTTGACTCTGATGATTGATTCGTTCTCGAAAATGATCAGTGCACAGGAGGATCAACTTCGCATGATGTTACAACCAACATACCACAATCACGATCTGAAGCGTTTGCCTGTAGATACCATGCTCAGAAGAAAAATTCCTGATGATTTTTGGGTAACTTTCAACAGTCAGTCGAAAACGAAAAGGCACATGGCTGTACAGGAAGCATTAAATAATGTTCGCAACCAAAAAGATCAGGTGCTCGGTATAACTTACGAATTGGACAGCAAAAGTAAACAAACGTGGAGGTACCAAATAGAGTGGCATTATAAGTTTACGATATCAATTTCCTGTTTCATTTTTTTCTTTATTGGTGCGCCTTTGGGAGCGATCATCAGGAAAGGAGGGCTGGGTACGCCTATCATCATTGCTGTTCTTTTCTTCGTTATATATTATGTTATATCCGAAATTGGGAGAAAATCAGTGCGTGAAGGCGCCATGACCGCATTAGAAGGCATGTGGATGTCGACGTTCATTATTTTTGCAGTCGGAGTTTTTCTTACATGGATGGCTACGCGTGATTCGTCCATTTTCCATCAAGAACTTTATGTCACCTACATTAAAAAGGGGTTGAGTTTCATTTTTACAACACACAGAACTTCCCGTTCTGAAATTGAATACGGGGCAACTTCAACCGATCTGGCGCCGGAAAATATGATCGCCGAACTCGAAGAATTGTCGCGGCTCTGCATGTTGTACCTCGAAGGCGATTTCAGGAAGAACATGAGATTCAGTAAAATATGGTATGAACAGGATGATCATGCGCTGGCTGACATAGGATATAGATATGACCAAATCTGTGCAGTCCTGAAACAGTCGGATATTGATATGATTCGCGAAACAGTAGCAGAATATCCTCATACAGTGCTTCAAAACTTCAAAATCAAAAAGTCTTCCCCCTGGCAGGTGATAATGGCGGCTGTTATTTTTCCAATGTGGTTTTATTTGTTCCTTAAAGTATGGATACAAAAGTACACCTTGCGAAATGAATTACGAAACATTATGGGCGCAAACCGGAATTTAATCAACGAATTGAACAGCATTTTGTAGTGAAGAATAGAGTCTTTCTTATTTTTCCATTCTGTACGATGTAATGTGCCGCTTTACTTTTTCGCTGTACAGATCGTTAATGGTAATCATCAGACCGGTTTCTTCAACACCGCCAAAATGATCATTGATGACGGTTCCGAAAGTCTTCATGGACGGCGAAAGATTCATGTACGAATTGATCAAAGGAGGGATGTTTTCACCGTAACTCCTCACCGTTTGAAAAAGAATTTTGTAATCCTCTCCATAATTCTTTCCTACAAAAATTCTGGCCATAGCTTCTGTGTCAATATCCATTTTCAATGCCATGTCTTGGTTGGGGCAAATCAGATTTTCGCTGTCGCCAAAATGTTTATCGAGAAAATAAAGGATCATATTGCGCGCCTCGGTGTTGTACGAAGTGTACATGGTGACTTTCCCAAGAAAATATTTATGTTCAGGATTTTTCACTACCAGCGCACCCAGCCCATCCCAAAGATTATCCAATGAATAAAGCCCTTTCCCGAACCGATTGGTAGATTGAAATGCCGGCTGCACAAACGAACGCCCCAATTCGATAGTGTAGGGCAGATAATGTTGGATAAAGTCAGACGAGAAATTGAACAATTCGGCTGTAGCCAGATTAATCTCCCCATTCACATTAACATACGATTCGTCACAAATATGGTAGCGATAACCACCTAATATTTCTTCACTCTCCTTGTCCCATACTATCAACTGTTTGTAAGGATTTTGCGCAATATCGAAATGATCTATGTCTATTTCTTCGCCGGTTCCGCCGCCGGCATAACGGAAGGATAACTCGCGCAAACGACCTATTTCACGCATGGTGTTTGGTGAATCGTGTGCTGTGATTACGTACAACTCGTTATTTGAACGATTGGTCTTCCTGATAAATCGTTCTGGAATTAACTCTTTGATAATTAGCTTCCTGTCAACTGGGGCAATAATATCTTTCATCTTACTTTTATATGGACTTTTCAAGCAACAAAAGTAAAAAAAATGAATAAGTTTCAAAAAAATATTTTATCACTAAAATTCAATAATATATACCGCTTTTGGCGAAACGATTATTTTTTCCGGTATGCTTCTTGTCATTCCCGAAATAATCTCTTTCCCCGAAACAGCATCTCCAAGCGCTTCCCGATATTTTTCGCGTGGCAGGATTTGTTGTTTGTCGGTGCCGTTCAAAATTACCATTACGCGGTGGTTGTCCTTGATTCGGAAATAAACGTAACACTGCGTTTGCCAGTCGGGTGCGTAATGAATTAATTTTCCACCGTTTACTGCAGGATTTGTTTTGCGCCACCGCAACAGTTTTCGCAGAAAGTCGAAGGCTTCGTTTTGCAGAGCGGTTCTTCCGGCTGCAGTGAAAGCGTTTACAGGGTCGCCATGCCATCCTCCGGGAAAATCCTTGCGCAGGTTACCGTCACCGTCTTTTTTCTCGCCGGTCATCAATATTTCCGTACCGTAATATATTTGCGGAATGCCGCGCGTAGTCAACAGGAATGCCAGTGCCTGCTTGTAACGCTCCAAACCAATTTCTTCCGCTTTCAGAAAACGACTCACATCATGATTGTCCAAAAAAACAAGGATGTTATCCAAATCTTCATACATGAAATCCTGCGCAATAACTTCGTAAACTCTTTTCCACGGGTTATGTTCGGTTGAATGAATATCAAATGCCTGATTGTAAGCCGTCATCAAATTGAAATCCATGATGGTTTTCAAATATGTCTGCTTATCGTTGAGTTTTGAATTGCGCTGCCACCATGCCAGCGGCGCACCATTTACGTACCACGCTTCGCCAACCATATTCAAATCAGGATATTCATCTTCCAAACGTTTGCCCCATCGCGCCAGAAAATCAAAATCGACATAAGGATGCGTATCATGGCGGATACCGTCGATTCGGGCGTATTCTACCCACCAGATGCTGTTCTGAATCAGATAGTCGGCCAGCAGGCGATTACGCTGGTTCAGGTCGGGCATGGCAGGAACAAACCATCCGTCGGTCATCGCAACCTTTTCAGACTGCGGGGCATGAACATCCATGACTGTATAAAGATTATGAGTTGTTGGCACAAAACCGTCCTGATGGTTCAGCCAGTCTTTAGCGGGTAAATCGTCCATCCACCAGTGCCGGCTGCCGCAATGATTGAAAATCATATCCATCACCATTTTCATGCCACGTATGTGGATGTTTTCAATCAATTGGCAATATTCTTCATTCGTTCCCAAGCGTTTATCTACTTTATAAAAATCGGTGATGGCATAACCATGATAGGATTTGTATTTTTCGGGGGAATTCATTTTGTTTTCCTGAACGGGATTGAGCCAAATAGCGGTTACACCCAAATCATTAAGGTAATTCAAATGCGCATTGATGCCGGCTAAATCGCCGCCATGACGGGCAAAAGGTTCATTACGGTTTACCGGTTCGTCGTCCCAGACGTCATTGGAAGGGTCGCCGTTGGCAAAACGGTCGGGCATGATGAGGTACATCACATCGGAGGTATCGAATCCCTGTGCGCCTGTGGTGGTGGCGCGGGGTTTCAATTCAAATGTTTTGGTCAAACCAGTAAAATTCAAATTCATAACACCGGGTTTCGCATCTTTTCCGATGTCCAGATAGACAAACAGATAATTGGGATTTTCGGTACGGAAAATCTCTTTCAAACGCACACCCGGATAGTCGAATTGCAATTCCGAACGGGCAATATTTTTTCCGTACACCATAATTTGGAGTTCGGTGTGTTTCAAGCCGACCCACCAAAAAGGAGGTTCAATGCGAGTTATTTCCTGTGCCGCTGCGGACAAGAAAAAGAATATTAATAATGATAAAAATACTGGTTTTTTCATGGTTCTATTGCATTACCGGTTTTCATCCAATGTTTTCGATTGTTCGTCGAGTTTGTTGAGAAACCTTTTGAGAGATTCTTCCGTTGCTACCGCGTGGTGGCTGGCTACGTAGATGCAGACGGCTACTATCTGTACATCGTTGAGCGTGAGGTTGTCCTCGAGGCGAACTTCCATATCGAGTATTTCATCCCAATCGAAAATGGCATACGAACAATTGTCCTTTACACTGAACAGATGAGCGTCCACAGGCGAACTTTCCCACTCACTTTCGTAATACCGGATATGTATCCTGATGATGTTTTCCGAAGGCTTGATTTTCTTGCTTTTGAAATTGTAAAAATTGATTTCATACGCCTTCAAATATTGTTCAACGTCTTCTTCGTCAAAACTGAAATACGTTCTGAAACATTCGGCCA
>Ga0209628_10002277_pt1 | contig 12941 bp, 11 predicted proteins | sample TergutCu122P4_FD_187285 | JGI IMG/M metagenome (GOLD analysis project Ga0209628, IMG submission 187285) | Cubitermes ugandensis P4 segment gut microbial communities from Kakamega Forest, Kenya - Cu122 P4 (SPAdes) (version 2) | ecosystem: Host-associated > Arthropoda: Insects > Digestive system...
TTCCGGGCGTTCCCTTATCGCTTTTCCGGGTGCATAACTGGCGGGAAGATGTAATGACTGTGGGTACTGTGCCAAGTGAATATGTGAAGGAAGTTTCGGAAGATGCTGTCGATTATCCCATGCCCATGCAGGTAAACCGGCGGTTATTGGAAGGCGGTTACGACCTTATTCTTTCGCTCGGACAGGTGGTTCCGCACGAAGTAATCGGCATGGCCAATTACAACAAAAATATTTTTGTAGGTGTAGGTGGCGCAGAATGTATCAATAAAAGTCATTTCATAGGAGCGGCTTATGGCATGGAACGCATCATGGGACGGGCATTAACCCCCGTGAGAAAAATACTGAACTATGCTTCTGAAAATTTCACGCAACATCTTCCCATAGTGTATCTTCAAACCGTTGTATCGGAAGGAAAAGACGGTCTGCAAATGCGCGGACTTTACATCGGTGATGATTTCGAGTGTTTTGAAAAAGCTGCCAAACTGTCGCTCGAAACAAACTTCCGCATGATGAATCGTGAAATGAAAAAAGTGGTCGTGTATCTCGACCCCGAAGAATTTCGCAGTACCTGGCTCGGCAATAAAAGCATTTACCGTACACGCATGGCCATTGCTGACGGCGGAGAACTAATCGTACTTGCACCCGGGTTGCATCAATTCGGCGAAGACCCTACGATTGATAAACTGATTCGCAAATACGGATATGTGCATACGCCGCAAGTTTTGAAATATGTAAAAGAAAACGAAGACCTTCAAAACAATTTGGGCGCTGCCGCACATTTGATACACGGCACTTCGGAAGGGCGCTTCAGTATTACCTGTTGTCCGGGGCATTTAACACGTCAGGAAATCGAAAGTGTTGGTTTTCAATATGCTGATTTGAAGGAGATGATGAAGAAATATAATCCGGCTGAATTAAAAGATGGCTGGAATGAAGTCTCCGGCGAAGAGATTTATTATATCTCCAATCCGGCTTTAGGGTTGTGGGCTTACAGAGAACGGTTTTTTTAACGCAGAGAATACTAATTGACAATTTTTATTCATGATGATAGGGTTCATTCTTCAAAATCGTCATTGCCCTGTATAATTGTTCTACAAAAATCAAGCGTATCATCTGGTGGGAAAATGTCATTTTTGAAAGAGAAATTTTCTCGGAAGCAGCCTCATAAACTTTTTGAGAAAAGCCATAAGCGCCTCCGATAACAAAGACTAATTTTTTGTTTACAACATGTTTTTTCTTCTCAATATAATCTGCAAATTGTAAAGATGAAAACTCTTTCCCCTGTTCATCCAACAGTATAACATAATCTCCGGGCTGAATGTTTTTCAGAATAAGTTCTCCTTCTTTTTCTTTTTGTTGCTCCGGAGATAAATTTTTCGTGTTTTTTATATCCGGAATTATATCCAATTCAAATGGAATATAATGTTTTAGCCGGTTGCAATATTCATCCAAACCTTTTTGTACGAAATCCTGATTGGTTTTCCCGACAACTGCAAGTTGAATTTTCATGCTACAAAGATAACACAAACTAAAAGAATTTTCAAAATGATCAATTAATACTTAGATTTATGACACATAATGACATTAGTCTTTTATTTTGGTTGTTAAAAAATCGTTCTTTGACATATTGGTTTACACAAAAATGTTTTGTATTTTTGCACCATTGGTTTAATATTTGGTCTATTTAAAAATAACAGGTATGGACATTAATGCAATATTGGACAATTTGGTTTTTTCTCTGAAATCTTCGAGTCCTTATAAAATATTCCATTGATAAAGACACACGATTTAATCAAATTGAATGGAATGATAAAAGAAATTGGAGATTTGGGCATTGACGAGAGAAAACTGATTATAATAAAACAATCCTTGTATCAATACAACCTTATCAAACACAACTATTTCGAGGTAGTATTGGCAGAAAAAAAGAAAAAATACGGTACGACCGACTACCCATTGGTTGATTCATTGATCTTGTATGTAAGGAAAAATATAGATTTGGTCGAAAATCACTTAGATGAATTAAGTCGTTATTGGATGCACGGTTATGCCTATTATTTTATGGCAAGAGCCTTGGATAATAATTATCCGGAACAAAACGATTCCATTCTTCTATACTTGGATAAAGCGCTTGATATGCTGGAGTTGGAATGGTTTAGCCGTACCAACGAAGCTAACGCGGCTAAGGAAATGCAGGCAGGTGTCGGCATTATCCGTGCAAAAGCACTTGCCCGAAAAGGAAAATGGCAGGAGGCATACAAAACCATGACCGGAGTGTTACCCTTAAGCATTGTGCAAATAGTATCCGATTCAATTATCGAAAAAGACATTAAAAAAACATATCTCGAACGATTGGCAAAATTAGACCACAAATTGTTTGAAAGCATCTATCAAAATACCAATGTGAAAATTACCGGCATGGATATGAAATATATCATCTGCTTTGCCATTGATATGGACGGAAAAGACATCAGTTTGATTTTCAATGTCGAGCCGGCAAGTGTGATTACCGTGCGCTATCGTATCCGAAAAAAATGTGCGAAAGAAAACTTACAACTGGCTGTTTTGTAGGTAATTTAATGAACTGATTAAAAAGCGTGCTTTACATATTGGTTTACATCTAATCAATTTGTACATTTGTACCGTGTATATTAAATTATAAAAATTATGGCAATACCAATCAGATTTGCCCCTGTATTTGAAGGTGATGAAGATAATAAAATGTCTTAATCTTTTTCCTTGAGCAAAGCGTCGTTATTCAATACTTTGAAAGAAACGGCTTTGGGGAATGATACATCCCGTACCACAATACCTTCTTTATCAAGCCCACTCGGATATTTGCCCTTTGCTTTTTCCAGCAGCGTTTCCAAAGAGTACGAAAAACATTCCCCTCGCTCTTCTAACGGAACAGTAGAAAGCCCCAAGCTATCACAAATTTCACAAGCCTGGTCGTATGGAAGATATTTTCCAGAATCCCAGTCCTTTACATCAAAAACATACCATTCGATAGAGGGTAATCTCAGCTTGTTTTTTTGTATTCCGGGGCCGCATATTTCTCCGGTCAGCACTATATTCTTTCCCAGGGCAGCCAGCTTTTCTTTGAGTCCGTATTTGTAAACCGGCGTCCAATACAATGCACCTTCTTCATCTTTAATTTCTTTGTTTCTGCTACAGCATCCGATTTTGCCATCAATGTAATATACTATTCCTGAAGTACCGTCCATTTTTGTAGTGATATAGTAAGGTTTGTTCTGCAGTTGCTCAAGCAATTCCAATGCCGACTGTATTCGTATTTCATCGGATGCAGGAATACCATGCGGCCGTTCTCCGATAATTGTTCCGCCCGGATTCGCAGTTTCCGGAATGTACCATTTTTTTACCTGCAATTTTTCCGTAACATCATCACCTTCATTGCAATCCTCCAATTCCGGAAACAGTGAATACGGGAGCAACAATCCCTGCGAAAGTTGGCCTCGCATTCTTACCGTGCGGATGCGGAAGCCTTTACCGTTATCAGCATTATCGCGATAGGAAGAAGCCCGTAAAAACTCATAGCGCGGTTCTTCGGGAATGAAACTGTCTACTTCAAAATATATGCCCAAATCTCCCACTCTGAACTCGCCTTTTTTAACAACACATTGCCAACCCATAATCCGGGCGGTTTCAAGAAAATCCGAATCCGGTATGGGGTCTAACATTTTTACCCGTTGAATGGTTACTAATGAACGCATTTTATTCTTTTCTATAAATTGTTATTAAATCTTCCTTAATTAAAACAATCTGCAAAACTACATAAATATTTTAAAATATTTTGTATGTTCAATGGTTTTTTCTAACATTGTACCCTAAAATGAAATTATAAGGAATTTAATTTAAAAATATGAAAACAAAATCATTTTTATTGCTCATTGTATTGAGCCTTTTTGTTTCCTGTAATCATAACAAAGAAACAAATCATCATGTTGATTGGGTATATGATGCCACAGTTTATGAAGTAAATGTTCGCCAATTTACTGAAGAAGGAACTTTCAATGCTTTTGAAAAGCACATTCCGCGTTTGAAAGAGTTGGGCGTGGATATTCTTTGGTTTATGCCCGTCCAACCGATAGGAGAAGTAGAACGGAAAGGAACGCTTGGCAGTTATTATTCCATCAAAAATTACACCGCAATCAATCCTGAATTTGGTACGTTAGAAGATTTTCGACAGACAGTCGATGCTGCTCACGGTGCAGGAATGAAAGTTATTTTAGACTGGGTGGCCAATCATACTTCCCATGATGCCGTTTGGGCTTTGAAACACAAAGACTGGTATGTAACCGACAGTTTGGGAAATGTTGTTTCGCCTTATGACTGGACAGATGTGGCTCAACTGAATTTCGACAATGCCGATATGTGCAACGCAATGCAGGAAGCCATGATTTTCTGGTTGAAAGAAACCAATATCGACGGATTCCGCTGTGATCATGCCGTTGGAATTCCCGCAGTTTTTTGGGAATCGGCCATTGATGAATTGAAAAAAGTAAAACCGGATATTTTCATGTTGGCAGAAGCGGAAGCGCCGGAGCTTAATATCAAGGCTTTTGATGCTTACTATGCGTGGAATATACATCACAAAATGAATGAAATTGCACAGGGGAAAGCCAATGTAAATTCCTTGCGTGAAGCGTTAAAAGATTTGTCGAATTTTCCGGATTATGCCATTCCCATGTATTTCACTTCCAATCATGATGAAAATTCATGGGCAGGTACGGAATTTGAACGCATGGGCGATGCCGCACGCACGTTTGCCGTTCTCACTTACATTTTACCCGGTATGCCTCTGATTTATAACGGGCAGGAAGTCGGATTTAATCGGCGTTTGGAATTTTTTGAAAAAGATGTTATTAATTGGAACGATTCAGATGGTAATTTCACAACTTTCTATCAAGACTTAATTCAATTGAAAAAAGCAAATAAAGCATTGTTTTGCCAGGAACTTGGAGGAAAATTGGAGGAAATTACGACCAGTAAACCGGACGAAATTTTTGCCGTTCAGCGGAAAGTGGGAAACCGGATGAAAAATAAAACAAAGAATGATGGGATAATCGCTATTTTTAATTTAAGTCCGAATGTTGTTGAGTTTACAATTGATTCTCCTCAAGTGTCGCTATCCTCTCTGTCGCCTTGGGAATACAGGATTATATACTGAGTAAATTAAATTCACACAGGTTTCACAGGATACGTGCGCTTATCATTCTGTCTTTTCCTGAAATATCTTTATACAGTTTGATGTTTGAATATCCTTTTGTCAGGAGCATCCGGCAAATATCTTTTCTGTAGAAAGGATTAATTTCAAAATACAGGAACCCGGGTTTATTCAACAGGGAATGGCCGGTATCGGCGATTCTTTCATAAAACAACAGTGGATTATTTTGAGGAACAAATAAAGCCACGTGAGGTTCGTATTTTAATACATTATCGTGTATGGCCGATTTTTCGGAAGGCGTAACGTAGGGCGGATTACTGACCATAATATCGAATTTTTCGGCAGCAATATTTTCCGGCAGTTCCGCAAAAATATCCTGCCTGTAAAATTGTATTTCTGCTTGATTTCGGGCAGCATTTTCTTTTGCAGTCGATAAAGCATCGTCCGAAATATCCAAAGCATAAACTGTTGCAGAAGGCATATTTTTAACCAAACTGACGGCGATACATCCGCTTCCGGTTCCGACATCCAATATACTCAAGTTTTTTTCAGAATGATTTTTCAGTATCAATTCTACCAACTCTTCCGTTTCCGGACGTGGAATTAAGACCGATTGATTGACTGAAAAAGTCAGCCCGAAAAATTCGCTTTCCCCCAATATATACTGTATGGGTTCATATTCTTTCAAAGAAGCGACAATCCGCTCTATTTCAGCCTGTTTGTTATCTGATATTTTTATATCTTTGCAAATTAAGATTTCACAGGGTTTAATTTGGCATACATGTTCCAATATCAAGTGAATAAACGACTTGATTTCAGTATCCGGATAAAATGGTTTCAATTCGTTTTTTATATAATCAATGACGGGATATTTTTCCATTATCCGTAAGTTATATCAATATTTTAACTCTCAACCCTGCTAACCAATAATAAATTTCTCAGCTAACAGGTTTTTTCCGTTATTTTTCACGGTAATAATATAAATTCCCTGATACAGTGTTATTTCTTTTTTGGCAGTGCAGTTTCCCTGTGAAACAACTCGGCCGTTCAGGTCAACAATGGTGTAAGAAACAGGATGGGCGTACCCGTTTGTCAGTATCAAGCGATTATTAGCAAGTGAAATGTTTATCAACCGGTTATCATAAATCAATGGAATCCCTGTTTCCTGAGTAGCGAACAGTTGCCATCGGGCTAATTCCAGACCTTCGTTAGATGTCAGAATATCCAATCTGTAATATTTATACTTTTTTTCTATATTTTCTGCCAGAGTCGGATACATATTGTCTGGGGGAAGAAAACCTTTCCGGTTCATTTCGTCTAACAATTCTAAGAGCATAATCGCACTCAGATGGATGGAATAATCGTATTTCTTATCCTGGCTGTCGCTCGACAGGATTTCCTGCCTGCGTTCAAACCAAGCTCCTCCAAACATTCCGGCGGAATTTAAGGAAGCATCTATCAATGTTTTGCCATTTTCGATAAAATAACCGGTAAATTGGCGTTGCCGTTGCTGATCTAATTTTCCTGATAAAATCCATTGAGACAGGTATCGCATAAATATTCCTTTAAACAGGCCGCCGTCTCCTCCGGCAGATGCTTCTTTGTTGTATAAAATTCCGTGCGGAGAAAATTTCTCTATATCGTTTACGACATAATCGGCAGTCTTCATGGCAATATTATAATACTTCTGATCTCCGGTTATTTTATACAGTTCCAAGCAGGCTCCAATCCATACTCCCTGATTGTAGGTATAAGTCTGCGCAAAAGATTCATTTCCAAAAGAATCCTTAACAGTTCCATTGGCAAATATAAGGTTGGCATTCATCCAGTTAAATATTTTCACAGCCCAATCCAAGTATTTCTGCTCTTTGGTTAGATTATACAGGCGGGCGGAAAGAATAATGGCCGGAGCATTGGAACAGGCATTTTTAGAAGGAGTCTGATTGGTAACCCACAAGACGCCTCCACCGCCGGGGGTATCCGTCCATCCGCCGGGGAGTATCCAGTTCCACAATTGAATGGCATCATTTTTCCAGTTGTGAGTTACGGTTTTATTTACCTCCAAAACCCTCAGGCATGCAATCGCCATCCATTCCATGTCGTCGTAAAAATTGTTTTTTAATCCGTATTTTTTTACCGCAGTAAAAAGTTCGTTCATTTTCGTCAAATAGTCTGCGTTGCCGGTACGGGCGTATCCATCGACAAAAACTTCAAGGGCATGAGCCAACCACCAGTAATCAAAACGGGTATCAATATAAGCCGAATTTGCATGATATGAATGAGCCAAATACTTACCGCTGGTATAATTACGCCAAAACATGTCAATCAGGCTTTTTTGCGCCGAATCGGCATATTTTGCCCAGTCATACCGGTTTGTTTTTTCTCCTGTTTTATATATCTGCAAGTTATTGGTCGTCTTGAAAAAATTCTGATAAGACCTTACATCCAGCACTTCCCAGTTTCCACCATCATTGGAACCCGATAATTTCCACGATCTTGGATTTGCCCCGATACTCACATCCGTACACATCAGCGAATAGCGATCAAGTTTGACCGGTTTTTCCAGATCATATTGTATCCAGCAAGATTTTACCGTATTTACCCTGTAAATAGAAGTGAGATTGTCGTTCATGAGATTTTCTACTCCCCGGTTAGTTACTCCGGAATACATAGCTGTTGCCGTAACAACGGATGTATTGGTCAGGTCGCTGGATAATGTTGCCGGATAACCGAATAATTGTAATTCCGCCAGGCTCAAATCCGTTCCGCCTCTGTTAGCATAAATCAGCAACCGGTAGAACTGATAAGGGGTTTTGTTTGATGAATAGCCGGCAGAAGCAGACTGATACTTGCCGGGGAAAGCCGGATTTCGTATCGTATCGCCGATATTGAGCCATTCCTTTCCGTCGTTTGAGCCTTTCAGAATAAGTTTACCCGGAGCATTCAGAATATTATCGGCCGAAACCAAAGAAATACCTTTCACCACCACAGGCTTGGGCATAAAGAACTGTAGTTGGGCGGGGGCGGAAAAATTTTTGATGACAAAAGCGGTAGATAGCTGTTTGTCGGTCAAAAACGGACGAGTTGCATTGTCAGGCGAAGCAGAAACCGAAACGTTTTTCTCTTCCAGCAGGCTGTAATCGGCAATTATCCGCTGGGCTTTAAGCTGCATCAATGCAGGAAAAAGCAAAATAAATACCGGCAAGATTAAAATCTTAACATTCTTAATCATATTATTGTCAGTTTAGATTTCTTCAAGGAAGCAAACCAAATAAAATACCCGTGGCTCGAAAATAAAAATATCGTTTTCAACCCTACAGCATCAGCTTAGAAGTTAGCTTTTGAACAAAAGGTCCATTTTTCGGAAAATCTTTTCTATCTTATCTAACGCAAAATTAAGCTGGTCGAAAGTATGCGTTGCCATAAGAGAAAAGCGGATCAGTGTGGCGTCTGAAGCAACAGCCGGAGAAACTACCGGATTTACGAAAATTCCCTGTTCAAATAATTCTTTTGTAATGATGAATGTTTTATCATTATCTCTTACATACAGAGGTATAATAGGAGTAGATGTATGGCCGATTTCGCAACCCATATTACGGAAACCTTCTAAGGCATAATTTGTTAATTTCCAAAGATTTTCGATACGTTCCGGTTCGCTGGTCATAATGTCAAAAGCAGCGCTTGCCGCAGCAGTAGCGGCAGGTGTGTTGCTTGCACTGAAAATATACGAACGCGAATTATGTCGCAAATAATTAATCACTTCATCATCTCCGGCAATAAATCCTCCTATCGAAGCCAATGATTTGCTGAAAGTACCCATAATCAAATCGACCTTACCGGAAACTCCAAAATGGTCGCAAGTTCCGCGTCCCAGTTTGCCAAGCACACCTAAACCGTGTGCTTCATCGACCATCAGGTTGGCATTATATTTCTCGCGTAATTTTATTATTTCAGGAAGATTGGCAACATCTCCTTCCATGCTGAACACACCATCCACAACGATTAACTTCACTTTGTCGGCATCACATTTTTGGAGTTGCTTTTCCAAAGAATCCATATCATTGTGCCTGAATTTCATTTTGTTTGAATAGGAAAGTCTGTGGCCTTCAATGATAGAAGCATGATCCAGTTCATCCCAAAGAATATAGTCTTCACGACCCGTTAAACAGGAAACAACTCCTAAATTAACCTGAAATCCTGTAGAATAAACGATAGCATCATCTTTTCCGACAAATTCAGCTAATTTACGCTCCAATTCGATGTGAATATCTAATGTTCCATTGAGAAAACGGCTTCCCGCCATACCTGTGCCATACTTTCGGGTAGCTTCGATGGCAGCTTCTTTTACTTTCGGATGATTGGTTAAACCTAAATAGGCATTGGAACCAAACATCAGTACTTTCTTTCCATTGATGATAACTTCTGTATCCTGATCACTTTCAATAACCCTAAAATAGGGATAAATCCCTGCGGCTTTAGCTTGTTGAGGAGCAGTATACTTGCTCAACTTATCAACGAGTAAATTCATACGCATCCAATCAAATTAATATCAAAAAACTTAATATTACTGCTTTTATTCTGCGTTTTACTGCAGGTTGGAAAAAAAACAGGCTGCAAAGGTAGTAAAGAATTTTATACGGAAATTTTTTTTATCGTTTTTTTCATAATAAAATTCCACACTCATTTATCAAAGATTTTATCAATTACTTTCAGACTTTTTTCTCTGAATGCTTCCGCTGCATAAATTGTAATTATAAACATATAAGGATAATGGTATCTGGTGGTAATAACAAATATCAGATTGACTGCTGTTCCCAGCAATGGAATTAACAACAGTAAATTCTTTTCTTTAAATAATTTTTTACGGTTCATCCATACATAATAACAGAAAAAGAAAAGAATAAAATAATACATAAGGCTTTTTATAGCCACAGTAATTCCCAGTTTAACAAGAGCTGATTTATCACCTTTAATCTTTGCCAACACATTACTGAATCCCATATTTGGCTTTACACGCTCACTCCAGGTGTCTTCACTGTAGAGCATTACTAATTTGTAAGGTAATTGCGCCAAATATTTTTCAGGATTTTTCTTTATCCACTGGATAGCATTTTTTTTATACAGATTATCCCGTTCTGTAAATGTGTATTCAGGTGAATCTATAGGAGCATAAACACTATCGTAGTTAATGATGTCGATGTTTACCAGTCCGTTAGCGTTGTCACTACAACTCATAGCGAGATTAAAACCACCGGAAACTGACTGGTATATGAAATTTCCGGTTCTTGATTTAGACGATGTTCCAATGATGAAAACAGTTATTGAGAGAGATAAAAGTAAAGCCGCAAAATAAGTCCATTTTCGTTTTTTTAGAATAAGAAAAATGATGATTGGTATTAAAAAAATGACAGCCAATGGCCTCATCCAATTTGCTAAAGCGATAAAAATCCCGCCTGTTATGATTGGAAATATTTTTTCTTCGGTACATAATAGTATGGCTGTCAACAACAAGCATGTAAAGGGTAAATCGGTCAACATAGCGATAGGAGCATAGAAGTTGGAAAAGATTAACATATAAAATATGGCAGAAAGATATCCAGTTTCTTTACCGAACAAACGTTTGGCCAGTATATAAATCTCAATAACTATCAACATATTCAGAGCAAGATTCAAAAAACGTATATAAAAAAATGCCCCGAATAAATAGTGAATACAAATCAGCAAATTGATGTATGCCGGACCAAAAATGAAAGAATCATTTGTATTATGTATACCGGGATACCAAACACCCTCGTTAACACATTCCTGTGCAAGTGTTTCATATTTAAGTGCATCATCATGATTGGGCATATCCCAATATTTGCACAATATACCTGTTTGTATTCCTGTCCAAATAAAGAAAGTAATGACAAATAAAATGGGTAGTTTAACTGTTGGTCGCATAGAGTTTTATCAATATATTTTACGGTAAAAAATCCTAAGGCAATACCAAACGGAATCCAAGATTTTCATATTTATTGTGTGGCAAGTCGGAGTTACGTCTTGTAATCCGGCAATGACTCTCGTCGAGATACCAGCCTCCGCCACGCGACACACGTCCCCGCCCTGTTGATGGGCCTGTGGGATTGGTTTTGTTCGTATGGCTATAATTACCATACCAATCGGAACACCATTCCCAAACATTGCCGCTCATGTCGTGAACACCTAATTCGTTTGGTTTTTTAGAGCCTACGGGATGGGTTTTACCACCGGAATTGTTGCTGTACCAGGCCACCTCGTCTACTTGATTACTTCCGCTGTATTTATAGCCTTTACGCATACTTCCTCCTTCTGCGGCGTATTCCCATTCTGCTTCGGTAGGCAAGCGGTAATTTTTTCCTGTTCTGGCATTCAGCTTGCGAATAAATTCCTGTATATCATCCCAACTGACATTATCTACCGGTAAATTATCTCCCTTAAATACAGAAGGGTTGTTGTTCATAATTTCTATCCATTGCGCCTGAGTTACTTCATATTTACCAATGTTAAAATCACTCAAACTCACATAAAAGTAAGGTGTTTCATCAGGATTGCAGGCATCGCCCTGTTCAACAACACAGCCCATCTTAAAATTATTGCTGCCTTTCACAAATATCATTTCTATTTCGGTCTGCATTTTAATCCCTGCTTTAAAAACAACATCGGCAACAAATACCCCATCTTCGGCACATTCCCAAATTATATTTTTGTTACCGGAAGTTTGTGATAGCCAGTCACCGGTTAAAGTGCCACAGGTTTTATAGGTTCTGCCATTGTTTGCAGAATACAACAATTCTATGTCTACCGGTTTGTCTGTTGATAAAGTGTAAGTTATTACTACATTACTGCCGGTAAAGCGAGCTTGCAAATTACTGATTTGCTGGGCGCATAACGTTGTACACGTCAGTAATAAAAGAGAGAATGTCATTGTTTTTTTCATCTATTATAGTACAAAGATATAAGTTAATTATTTTATCAGGCAGGATAAGGCAATAAGGTTTAGGATTATTTAACTTATTTTCTGTTGCAAAGGTTATTTCATTTAGAAAAAAAGATGGGAATAAGGATTAAAACGTTCCATTTGTAAGAAATTTATCTTACCTTTGATGCTCGCAAAACAGAGTAATGCGTACAACATTGTATACTTTTGGCTAATTAAAACAACATTATAAAATTCAAATAAAACGTAAAAATTATGGCTATAGTTAAACCGTTCAAGGGCATTCGTCCTCCAAAAGATTTAGTTACACAGGTAGCTTCCCGTCCTTACGATGTGTTAAGCTCTGAAGAAGCGCGCGAAGAAGCAAGGGGAAATGAGAAATCTTTGTATCACATCATCAAACCGGAAATAGATTTTCCTGCCGGAACCGATGAACATTCTCAAGCTGTTTATGATAAAGCAGTCGAAAATTTCAAAAAATTCCAAAATAATGGTTGGTTGAAACAAGACGGCAAGGAAATGTATTATGTTTATGCCCAAACCATGAACGGCCGTACACAATACGGACTTGTGGTCTGTGCTAATGTCGATGATTATCTAAACGGCGTTATCAAAAAACACGAATTAACCCGCAAGGATAAAGAAGAAGACCGCATGATTCATGTGCGCATCAACAATGCCAATATCGAACCCGTTTTTTTCGCTTATCCCGACAACATAGCTTTAGATGCGATTGTTTCGGAAATCATCAAAAAATCGCCCGAATATGATTTTGTAGCGGCAGACGGCTTCGGACAT
>Ga0209628_10002278_pt1 | contig 12939 bp, 8 predicted proteins | sample TergutCu122P4_FD_187285 | JGI IMG/M metagenome (GOLD analysis project Ga0209628, IMG submission 187285) | Cubitermes ugandensis P4 segment gut microbial communities from Kakamega Forest, Kenya - Cu122 P4 (SPAdes) (version 2) | ecosystem: Host-associated > Arthropoda: Insects > Digestive system >...
GGAAAGATACCGCAAATTTGACCAAACATAAATTCTTCACCAATTGGGAATTCAATAAAGTTTTTACCAAAATCAGATGAATATCGTAATAATCGTTTAGAAGTATACCACACACTAAACCCCTCCCCATTTTGTAATCCCGGTTCACTGCCCCCAGGATTATAATCAATTTCTGAAAAAGTGAAACCATAATCCAAACTTTCATAAAATGGTAAATAATAAGCCCTATAAATTATCCCCTCTACATTTACTGAATAATAGCCACTGCCACCAATATCTTCTTCTCTAAATATCCAATTTTTTCCATAATCGAAACTAACCCAAAGTGAAGTACGAGCATAACTGTTTTTAGAATAATCACTTCTGTTATAAATTACACCAGAAGAAACATCTGCAAGGATATAGCTTGGTTGCATTACATTTTCAGGGTTGGCAAAATAGTTGGCATCGTATTGTTTGGTTAATTTTTTTCCGTTTTCGGTTATTCGGTAAATGGCTGTGCGTAATGTATCGTAATATGGTGGTCCCAATATAGGATTGTAAATGCCATACCAAGAGCCTGTTATGTATAATTCGCCTGGATCTGCACTGCTGGTAATGTTTCTATTTTGAGCATAAGAAATGCTACTACTCAATAGTAATATTGTCGCAAATAAAAATGCTCGTTTCATAATTTTTTTTATAATTTTTGCAGCAAAAGTATCTTTATTTTTCAATTTTCTTATAATTTTTGTTGCAATTTTGTTGCGAGAAATTGCAATAATTTCAAATATTTTTCAATTTTATGCAATAAATTAGTCTGTTTTCTTTTTTTCAACTTTCAGTTTTAGTTCTTTATTTTCTTCTTTTAAAATATTAATGTATTCTTGCAAAGATTCAAGTAAAGATTCCGGTACACTACAAATATGATTAGTTCCCTGATAATTTACCGATGTATTGTCTCTATTGATAATTATCTGTTTTTCATCGTATTCGTGTATATCTTCTAATGGAACATTAAGAATATTTGATAATTTTTTCCATTCTTCAATTTTCATAAATGCGCTGCAAATGTATAATAATTTTTTTGTTTTTAAGAAAAAAAATTATTTTTGCAACGGATAAAAACGAAACTGCTTTATCCTGTTCTCACGAGTAAATTTGACGATTTTCGTAATGGGAGGATAAAAAACAAGTGCTATAGCGAAAAAAATTAATTGCAACATAATTTAAAATTGATAACTATGAAAAAAATATTTCTCCTTTTAATCCTTCTATTTACAACAGTTACTCTTTCCTTTTCCCAAAACCGCGGCATTGCACGCGGCGCAACCCCCGGCGAATTATATTTAACAGGTGCTTGGTACGGCATCTACAATCCAATATTGGGACCTCCGTATTACGATACACTACGCACAGCTATTTATAGATTAACAGAAAATGGTAAAAAACTAACCAAACAATATGATGCCGATTATTTTGCCAACCCTGAAACTATAATGCAACCCAATGTTATTTTGACAGATGCCACCCCCGGTGTTGTTTATAATAAAGATAATTACTCTAAAAACAGTTACGCACATACTGCTCTTTGGGTGAGTTTCGATTATGGAAAAAATTGGGTTTTTAGAGAGGAAGATATGGGGTCAAAAAATTATTATACAACAAATTATAATGGTTTTATTTACAAAACTGAGAATGGAGTTGGGGTATTTAAGAGTATGGATTATGCTAATATCTGGAATAAGTTAAAAGAACAAAGTTTCCCCCCTCACGCTGAAACATCTTATGCTGAAGCTGAATTTTATTGTATTACAGGGAGTAATATTTATTATTTTTACCATACTTTTGATTGTTTCAATAATTATACAACAATCACAATGGATTCAGAAATCGTTTTCGGACAAATTTGCGGTATTTTTCCCGATGTGTATCGTGGGGGGTTGTTCGGAGAGGTTTACGTGAGTTCATGGTTTCCTGATGGCAGTTTTAGAGTGTCGTTTAGCGCAGATACAGGGCATACCTTTCGGCATGTGTATGTGGCAAACGTATTTTGTGATGAGCCAGGTCGCCCTGTATTTATGTCGGATAGAGAACCCGGGGTGTTTTATATCGTAAAAGGGTATGAAATAGAGGATACCAACCCTTACGGCTGGCACACCAAAATTTGCGTGGAGTATTACCGAGATTACGGAGAAACCTTAGTGGATATCTATTGCCATGATATTACGAAAGATTATTATAATAACGTAGGAGTTAAAGGAGTTAAGGTGTTAGAGGGAGTTAGGGTGTATCCGAATCCAACGACGGGGGAATTGAAAATTAGCTTCGCTGAGCTTGCTCCTACCGGAGCTGCGGTTGAAAATGGAGAATTGAAAATTGTAAGTGTAGAGATTTTTGATATTTACGGGAGAATGCAGAAAAGCAGAAGAGCAGAAGAGCAGAAAGCAGAATGGAGTTTGGATATTTCCAATCTTTCCGCAGGCATTTATTTTATAAAAATAACAACAGAGGAAGGAAGTGTAATCAAAAAAATTATCAAGCACTAACATAAACTATCATTTTTCTAACGAGTAAACTTTGACGGAGGCGACTTTGTAGTGATTCACAAAGTCGTTTTCTTATTATTAAAAAAATATGATATTTTTGCAACGGATAAAAACGAAAGTGTCTTATCCTTATTCTCACGAGTAAATTTGACGATTTCCTTAAGGAGAGAATAAACAATAGCAGATTATCACCATTGCGTGAAAGTTGTTAGAATAATTCTACCTTAAGGCCCCGTCAAAGCCCACTCGTTAGGATAAATAGATAACTTCCACGCTTTCTTTTTTATCCCCAATTAAAAGGGGAAGCCGAAAACCTTTTCAAAGAGTAGGCATAACATAATTTTATTAATTATGAAAAAACTTTATCTTTTTTTAATTTTGACAGTAGTGTTTATACTGTCTGTTCATGCGCAGCGATGGACTATTTTTTCCAATTCGGAACCCGGGGCGGCACCCGAAGTGCTTGTTACCACCTCCAGCACCCAATCGGTAACCTTTGAAGTAACTATTCCGGGAATTTACACGCAAGATACGGTGGTGAAGGGGATGGCATTTACTCGGCTCAGGCTTCCGGGCGGCAGGGTGGTAAACCCCGCCGGCTCGCCCGAAATCCCTATGCTCACCTACAGCGTTGCCATCCCGGAATGTAGCGATGTAACCGTTACCTATCAAATAGTGTCGAAGCAAAATTTGTCCTCCGGCTGGGTGTATCCTGTGCCGGAGATTGTTTTTGTGCCGCACCCCGATGGGTACAATGAACAGGTAGAGGAGTTCAGTTTCAATGCCGGTGCTTACACCCAACCCAAAGGAACTGAATCGCCTGCCTCTATTTCTTCCACAGGGTATTTTAGAGACCAGCAGTATGCAGAAATTATAATAAATCCGGTGGAGTTTTGCCCTATAAATAAGACGATTTCTGTTATTGACCAAATTGAGATAACGCTAACTTTTACCAACCCTGTGGGTGAGCTGATTCAGGAACTCGGTATCTTTGCCGATGTGGCAGAATCTGCGTTTATTAACTACGAAAGAGGGATTTCGCCCCCTCCAATTGAACCGGAATTAGGTCCTTATGGTCCTTATGTACATTATGTTAACCTTACCGATACTGCACAGGCGTGTAAAATCGTGTGCGACTATTTAATAATTACCGACCCCAAATTTTACAACAATGCGCAACTGTATCGTTTGGCAAAGCACCGCAGAGATTTAAACGGATACGACGTTGCCATTGTGGATCTGTCGCAAATTTTGGGACTGAACTTTTTCTATGAAGGACAACTAGATAATCCCCCTACTCTGACTTACAAAAGTGAGCAGAAGATGCGCACGTTTATACGTCGGGTGTATGAGGGGAAGAACGCGCGGCACATGGCAGACAAACGGGTTGGGTTTGTGTTGTTGGTGGGGGATAACTACGCGGGGAACACGGGTATGCCGACGTCGTTTGACCATAATCAAAAATCGCCGTATAGTTACGAGGGAAAATTTGCCAGCGATTACTATTTTTGCTGCGTAACGGGATACAAAGTTGGTACTAATGCGGGAAAGTACGACGATATGGGCGATTTCCCGATTGGAAGATTTAGTGTAGAAACAGATCAACATCTGTATAACATGGTGTACAAAACTATTGAATTTGAAAGGGAGTATCAACCAAAAACATGGCGTAAAACGGCAGGATTTACGTATGGAAACTATCATGATAATATCACGGTATCAAACCATATTATTTATACACTTAAAGACTTCATTCTTGAATATTCTTCAGAGAACTGGAACAGTAAGATAGTAAACTGGTATGAAGTGAACGGTGAAATAAGAGTACCTACTTTGGATTATATGAACGAAGGTGCAGCCTTTGTTCAATACTGGGGACACGGCGGAGTTAAAACATGGCAGGATACGCTACGTATTGATACTTTTAAAGTGAAATTGAATAATTACAACATGACACCGTTTATTAATACAAGTTCTTGTCAAACAGGTTGGTTTGATAACCCGCCAAACACTGAGTGTTTGGCAGAGTTCCTTACCCGTTATGACTCCATTAAGGGTGCGGTTGGCTACATCGGAGCCTCGCGTACTATTGGGGCTCTCGTAACAAAACCGGATGATTTTTTCGTAAAGTATCTTTTTAATGGTTCACATGGTTCAATTGCAGGTAAATTAATGAATAGGTGGAAAATTTATAATCATTTTTATCCAGATATAACAAAGCAAAACAAGTGTGCTTACAATCTTTTCGGTGACCCCGCACTTGATATTTTGGCAGAGGGGTACGAAGTAACCAAAAATGTTACCGCAGATTTTCCCGCCGAAATAAAAAAGAAGGTAAGGGTGCACAAAGGAGCCACTCTAACTGCAGCCTCACTTAATGTTTTAGGTACACTGATTATAGATGACGGGGCTTCTGTAGTGGTAGGCGGTATTGGTATTTCCGGTTTGGTAAAAGTTTACGGCGGCGGTACTTTAAACATTGCTAACAACGGCGCGATAGCATTTATGAAAGACGGAAAACTCATTGTGGAAGAGAGTGGTAACGTAGTTATCGGCAACAATGCGCTTGTTAAATTTTGGGAGGATGGTTCACCAAATTTGGATACCATACCTAAAATTCATGTCAAAGGCGGCGGGTTTACCGTAGGCAGCGGCACAACTTTTAATAATATTAAAAACGGGATTTTTTTAGAAAACAGCAAAGATGCTCAAGGGCTCCCGCTTTATGATAAAAACAAACAATATAATTTTACCAACTGCACCTTTATTCATGTGCCGCTTATTCATAAAGGTTGTAAATTAAATATCACGAATTGCACTTTTGTAAACGGAAGCGATATTACAACCTCAATTAGTAACACAAGCCTAAAAAACTGTACATTTAACTACTCCACACTTACTGCCGACCACAGTGCCCTGCAAGAAGATTATGAAGCCATAAAACCCAATCTGTTTGTTTCCAATAGCGAGTTTTATGGAGATGACAGCAATACGGCAATCACCATCAATAATAGTTCGGGGTTTTATATAAGCAATAACACCATTGAAGGTTTTGAAACCGGAATCTTTTTAGATAATTGCGGCATCACCCAGTCGGAAAACGGCAAAGGACCAACTTATCCGTATGATACACTTGGGTTTTCTCAAAAAATAGTTACAGCGTTTATAGGCAATGATATTGGTTTGTGTGGTTCAGGAATAGAATTGTATAATACCGTTGCCGATTTCAGAAAAAATTATATTCACGAAAATTATTTTGGAGTTCGTCTTTATAACAACAGTTATACAACTTTCGATAACAAAAACCAACTCCCTTTTCAAACAATTGCAGATTGTGGTTCTATTGAATTATATGCTACCTCAAATTCATTTCCCTCCATTTTTCGTTATAACGTCATTATGCATGATGATAATATTGGCAACCCGTATGATCCTCTTATTTATTGGGATAAGAAACAGGTAGGATTAACACTCAAGCCAGTGGTTAATTTCAACAATTGGGGCATGAATTTTGAACCTCAGGAAGACCTTTATCCGTGGAAATATTTTATTTGCGACTCTATTTGGTATTTTCTGCTAAAAGCACCCACTTGCGGCGATGACGAAACCCTTTACCAAACCGGTTTAGACTATTTTGCCAACGAAGATTATGCCAACGCCGAAACTACTTTTAAGGAATTGATTGATACCTACCCCGAAAGTAACCTTGCCATTGCTGCCATGCGCGAACTGTTTGCATTAGAGTCGTTTACAGACAACGATTATTATGAATTAAACAGTTATTTTACTTCTATTGCTGCTTCAGATAGTAATTTGTTTGATGTGGCAGAGTTTTTGGCAACGCGCTGTCATGTAAAAGCAAGACACTGGCAACCGGCAATCGATTGGTACGAAAACCGCATTGAAAACCCGCCCAGCTATCAAGACAGCATTTTTGCCGTAATTGACCTCGGACATATTCATTTAATGATGGAAGGGGACACCCTTGGCGGCACGCGCGGCGGAAAACACCTCTGCCACTACCGCCTTGCAAACATGAAACCCAAATCAAAACAAGAATATGAAACCACCAAAACCTCCCTACTTGCCACCCTCCCCCAAACCCCAAACCTCGCACCCCAAACCCCATACCCCATACCCCAAACCCCTCACCCCACACCCCTCACCTCAAAAAACGGCGCATTAGGAGATTGTATCCCCAACCCCACCCACGGAGATGCCACCATTTCTTACGAGATTTATAAAGAAGGAGTTGTGGAAATCCAAATTTATAACGCTATGGGACAGTTGGTTAAAACCTTGCCGCAAGGCACACTCAAACCCGGAAGCTACCAAGTGAAAGTATCTTTTGCAGGGCTCGGCAGAGGCTCAGCCTCTGCCGACCGTGGAGTTTATCATTACACACTGCTTATTAACGGCAAACGAACGGATGCGAAAAAAGTGGTGGTGAACTAAAATGTAGAGACGCGAAGTACCGCGTCTCTTTTTTTAGATAGCGTCTCTTTTTTCCAAAAAATTGTGTTTATTTGTGGTCGCAAATAAATTTAAAAACAGGAGGCTTATTTTGTTAAAAGGCAGACACTTAATTGATCCCTCAGATTTTACACGCGAAGAATTTCGCGAATTATTCGACTTGGCACATCAAGTCGTTAAAAATCCTGAAAAATATAAGAAGAGTTGCGAAGGTAAAATTTTAGCAACTCTTTTTTATGAACCCAGCACTCGCACCCGCTTCAGTTTTGAGGCGGCAATGTTGCGTTTGGGCGGCTCTATCATCGGTTTTTCCGAACCCAACTCAAGTTCGGTGGCAAAAGGCGAGAGCATCGCCGACACTATCCGAACCATTGAGTGCTACGCGGATATTGCCGTGATGAGACATCCCAAAGAGGGAGCGCCGCGCGTGGCTACCCAGTGGCTTACCAACATGCCGCTGATTAACGCCGGAGACGGCGGACACCAACATCCCACACAAACACTCACCGATATTCTTACCGTAGAGTTGCTGAAAGGAAATATCGAAAACAAAGTGTATGGCTTTTGCGGCGACTTGAAGTTTGGACGCACCGTTCACTCATTTATCAAATTCTTAAGCAATTACAAAGGTATTAAGTTGGTTCTTATATCGCCGGAAGAACTTCGCGTTCCCGAATATATTCGCGAAGAAGTGATCAAGAAAAACAATATTTCGTTTATCGAAGCAGATAAAATGGAAACCTATATGGGTGAGATGGATTTCTTGTACATGACACGCGTGCAAAGAGAGCGGTTCTTCAACGAAGAAGATTATATAAGACTGAAAGACCGTTTTATTTTAGACAAAGAGAAAATGAAATTTGCCGGAAAGGAAACCTACATTTTGCACCCGCTTCCGCGCGTAAACGAAATTAGTATTGAGGTGGACGATGATCCGCGCGCCCAATATTTTCAACAGGCAAAAAATGGAATGTATGTGCGTATGGCATTAATATTAAAACTATTAGGAATCTATTAATTGAGAAAAATATGCTACAAATTACCAGTATTGAAAAAGGAATCGTAATTGACCACATCCCCGCCGGTTTTGGCATTAAGTTGTTTTACTACTTAAAATTGGATAAAGCCGACTATACCGTGGCACTCATCAATAACGTTTACAGTGAAAGAATGGGCGGAAAAAAAGATATCATTAAAGTTAACAACGAAATTGATTTGGACGTTAATTTTCTCGGCTTAATCAATCCTAACATTACCATTAATGTTATTGAAAATGAAAAGATTATAAAAAAGGTAAAACTCAAAGTTCCCGAAAAAGTAATCAATGTTATTCAATGCAAAAATCCGCGTTGCGTAACCTCCATTGAAGCCTACACCGACCACGTGTTCCATTTGGTTGACCCCGAAAAACGCTCCTACCGATGCGAATACTGCGATGATATTGTAATCCCGCACACGATTTAAGACCGTAAGACCGTAATTCCCCTTCAAATTTGAAGGGGTGCCCGAAGGGCGGGGTAGTTTAAAAAAATCAAAAAAATTAAAAATTAAAAATTAAAAGATATGAGTTACAAGTTACAAGTTACGAGTTACAAACGTCACGTGTCACGTCTGTCACGTGTCACGTTTTTCTCCTTTCTCCTTTTTTCTTTCTCCTTTCTCCATCTTTTTGCGCAGAAAACCACCATTTCCGGAAAAATAGAGAACAACCGCTTTTCAAAGGCAGAACTGCAACTCCTTTACAAAGATGATGATGTTTCGTTTGGAAGTACCAAAATTAATGCGGACGGAACCTTTAAATTGGTGGTAAATATTGCAAAAACAGACCTTTATAAATTGGTTTTTGAAGCAAGCCAACACATGATGCTGTGTTTATCGCCAAATCAAAACATTGAATTGACAATAGATGCAAATAATCTATCGGTTATTAGATCTGTGAAGGGCTCGCCAAGCATTGAGTTTTGTAAAAACATAATCGAAATGATTACGCTTACAAATCCGCAAGCCCTTTATGATAGTATCAACAGATTGGTTCAGAGCGATAAAGTTATACAGTTTTACAACGAGTTTCAATCTCAATTTAAACCCTATTATGACGTTAATTCGGAAGCAGATAACTATTGTGTACAAGTAGCAAAAATTGCCGACACTTTACAACAGTATGTGATAAAGAAAGTTGTAAAAGGCAAGATAGACGCTAAGGAAATAGATGCTTTTTTATATACCGCTACAAATTATTTAAAATCTATTTCGAGTCAATATAGAAAATACGCCAGTTATAGAAATAGTTTATCCCTTTTTAATGATTTCAAGAGCAACAGAAATAAGAACTTTGAAAGTTTTTATACATCGGGAGTGGATAAATATTTAGAGCAATTAGACAAACGGAATATTTTGATGGAGAAAACTTTTTCTGATTTTGCACTACAAATTGAAGAATATTTGTCTTTTAGGGATAGTTTGCAAATGAATGATCTTGCCGGAAAGAAAAAAGAGAAAGAGATCATGGCACTTAAAATACTTCGTATTAGCGAAATGTGCACATCTGAAATTTGTTCAAATGTTAGCGATGCGGCAGGGAGGTTGCAAAACTATTCGAAAACAGCAGACGGATATGGCACGTATCTCTTGCAAGAAGCACAGCGTAATATTTCTAATTTAGTTCAAAAATATCAGAAATTATTTGATACAGAGAGAGAAAAAAGAGACAGTTCGGTTATAAACTATATTTTGGCTAACAAGAATGACCTTGCAGTGCTGATGTTTTTAGATAATTTTCCAAGAAACGAACACACAGCGTTGCACCAAGAAGTTATCCAAGCACTCTATGCAAAATATCCGGAGCATCCTATTGTAAAAGAGCGCTATAAAGTTGAAACCTCTCCTGCTACTTCTACTTCTATTGGCGCAATGGCTCCCGAATTGGCTTTTGAAAATCCGGATGGAAAAATCATGAAACTATCTGATTTAAAAGGAAAAGTAGTATTGATAGATTTTTGGGCTTCATGGTGTCGCCCTTGCCGGCAAGAAAATCCAAATGTGGTTGCCGCATACAAAAAATACAACAGTAAAGGATTTGAAATATATAGTGTGTCGTTAGATAGAGATAAAGCAAGTTGGATTAAGGGGATAAAAGATGACGGCTTAATTTGGCCCAACCATGTGAGCGATTTGGGTTATTGGAATTCACAAGGTGCTAAAATTTATGGTGTTAATTCAATCCCTGCCACGTTTTTAATTGGAAAGGATGGACGTATTGTTGCTAAAAACCTCCGCGGTGCCGCCCTCGAAAACGCCTTGAAAGAACTATTAGATAAATGATTTTCTTAGTCTCAAAATCCCCCAGGCGAAAACAACTCCTTGAGGAGATGGGGTTTTGTTTTGAAGTTTTACAAACAAATGTAGATGAAATTTGTCCCGAGCATTTTTCGTCGGTGCAAGTTGCCGAATATTTGTCGCAACTAAAATTAACCCCCATTGATTTTTCGAAATATTCTGAAAACGACCTATTTATCTCTTGCGATACGATTGTGGTTTTAGAGAATATCATTTTGGGTAAACCAAAAAACGAAACAGAAGCAGCAAGTATGTTGCAACAGTTATCCGGAAAAACCCATCAGGTTATCAGTGGGTTAACCGTTGTTACTAAGGGAAATAAGGTTACGAAGCATAGTATAACTGAGGTTACTTTTAAACCACTTTCAGAACAAGAAATTCGATATTATATTGACCACTACAAGCCTTTCGACAAAGCCGGCGGGTACGGTATTCAGGAATGGATTGGATTGATTGGGGTAACCTGCATTAACGGTTGTTTTTACAATGTGATGGGGTTACCCACACAACTGCTGGGGGAAATGCTGGCACTTATCTCGCCCGCATTTTGTACTGTTCGTAGCGCCATTTCGCATTCTCTTCGCAGGCTTTGAACAACATCTCTGCTTCTTCGGGGAACGTGCCGATTAATGAGGCAAAACGTACTTCCGATTTTAAGAAATCCTGGAATTTGCTCCAATCCGGTTCTTTGCTGTCAAGGATGAAGGGATTTTTGCCTTCCAATTCCAAATCGGGGTTGTATCTCCAAAGATGCCAGTAACCTGCTTCCACAGCCAATTTTTGTTGGTATTGGGTTTTGCCCATTCCCAAATTGAGTCCGTGGCTGATACAGGGGGAGTATGCAATGATAATGGACGGACCGTCGAACGCTTCCGCTTCTTTCAACGCCTTGAACCACTGGGTTTGCGATGCGCCGATTGCCACTTGCGCTACATAAACGTATCCGTAAGAGGCGGCAATCATGCCCAAATCTTTTTTGCGGATTTTTTTGCCGGAAGTAGCAAATTTAGCCACTGCGCCCGCCGGCGTTGCTTTTGAGGACTGCCCTCCGGTGTTGGAGTAAACTTCGGTATCCATTACCAAAATGTTCACATCTTCACCTGCTGCCAACACATGGTCTAAGCCGCCGAAACCGATGTCGTACGCCCAGCCGTCTCCGCCAAAAATCCACTGCGATTTTTTAACCAAATACTGTTTCAAATCCATAATCTGTTTGCAGTATGGACAATCGCATTTTTCCATGATTGGAATCAATTTATTGGCAATGCGTTGTGTTTCAATGGTGCTGTTTTTGTTGTTAATCCACTCTTGGAACAACGCTTTCAATTCGGGGGTGCATTTGCTACAAGACTCGATGGCTTCTTTCATAAAACGCTCAATTCTATTGCGCAATTGTTTCACTGCGAGTGCCATACCAAATCCGTATTCTGCGTTGTCTTCAAATAATGAGTTTGCCCACGCCGGACCAAAACCGCTCTTTTTGTTTTTGCAGTAAGGCGTTGCCGGAGCCGAGCCGCCGTAAATGGAGGAGCAGCCGGTGGCGTTGGAAATCATCATTTGCTCGCCAAACAGTTGCGTAATGGTTTTGATATAAGGTGTTTCGCCACAACCGATACACGCGCCGGAAAACTCAAACAATGGTTGCGCAAACTGACTGTTTTTAATATTCGCTGCTTTGTTAACTAAATGGTCTTTGTAGGAAACCTTGTTTTCCATATATTCAAAACGTTCAACTTCAGCCAATTGTGATTCTAACAGTTTCATCTCTAACGCTTTGGTTTTGGAAGGACACACATCAGCACAGTTGCCGCAACCGGAGCAGTCTAATGCGGAAACTTGCATACGGAATTGTAAGCCTTCAAACTCTTTTCCTTGTGCAACCAAGGTTTTTGTACCGGCGGGCGTGCCTTTCAGTTCTTTTTCATCCAATAAATAAGGACGAATAGCAGCGTGTGGACAAACGAGTGCGCATTGATTACATTGGATACAACTTTCGGGTAACCATTCGGGGACATGGATGGCAATTCCGCGTTTTTCGTAGGCGGTTGTGCCGGCGGGGAAAGTTCCGTCTTCGTAGCCCAAGAACGCGCTAACAGGAAGTGTATCACCCTTTTGCGCAGTCATCGGTTCCATAATATTTTTGATAAATTCGGGAATATCGCGGGTGTCGGCACTTTTCTTAAGTTCAATTTTTGCCCATTCTGCCGGAATCTCCACTTTCGTGATGTCAGCACCGGCATCCACAGCGGCATTGTTCATCTCTACCACTTTTCCGCCTTTACGTCCGTAGGTTTTTTCAATCGCTTTTTTCATCTCTTTAACAGCTAATTCATAAGGAATTACGCCGGAAATTTTGAAAAACGCCGACTGAAGAATCGTGTTGGTTCTGTTGCCCAACCCAATTTTTCCTGCCAATTCCGTAGCGTTGATGATATACATACTGATGTTGTTTTCAGCCAAATATTTTTTAACATGGTCGGGCAAACGTTTTTTTGTTTCTTCAACATCCCATAAGGAGTTATAGAGTAGGGTGCCGCCTTTTTTCAGACCTTTCAGCGTGTCGTATTTTTCAAAATAGGAAGGCACATGAACGGCGACAAAA
>Ga0209628_10002280_pt1 | contig 12937 bp, 7 predicted proteins | sample TergutCu122P4_FD_187285 | JGI IMG/M metagenome (GOLD analysis project Ga0209628, IMG submission 187285) | Cubitermes ugandensis P4 segment gut microbial communities from Kakamega Forest, Kenya - Cu122 P4 (SPAdes) (version 2) | ecosystem: Host-associated > Arthropoda: Insects > Digestive system >...
ATTTACGATATAGGGATGCTGTTCGTCGAACATAATCCCAGTCTCAAGGGTTTGGATGGTGGTGGCGGTTCGTTCCTCCCTGCCGGATGAAGAGAAGCCCAGATGGGAGGAATTTAGCTCCCCAAGCATATCGTTTATCAGCGTCCGAAGGTCGGCGCGGCTTTTAATACAGGGCAGAAAAGAGGCGTAGTAGTGTTGAATGGCTTTCCAATCCACGCCGTGGTGTCTCGGATCATAGAAATTCTCTGCCAACTGCGCCCATACTTCGTAAAACATTTGTTGGAACTCGTCGGCGTTATTTTTGTTGAATGCCTGTTTCACCGCTAAATCGGTGGCAGTGCCGGCGGTTATATCTATTTTATAAATCTTTCCCCCGCTCAAGCCAAAGAGGTCTTTTCCATTAAAACTAAATTCAGAAAAGCTGTTCCCGTCTTTAAACGCCTCGGCAGGTTTTTGTTCAAAGTCCAAAAGCTCCTGTTTGTACAGTTTACGCGACCCCTCATGCGTGGAGTGAAATAATAGCCAAGTTTTATTATTCAGGACAAAAATGTGGGGATTGGATTGGGAGCCGTTAGACATCAGCTGTTCCCACCGGTGTTGAATATTTTGGGGATTGACGGTGATGGGCGTTTTCGTCGTTGCTCGCTTGGTCGTATCTCGGAAAAGTTCGTTAAATTTTTCGACGGCAAAAGGTTGGTCATAACGGTCTAATGCCATCCGGTAAAGTTGATTCGTGGTACCGCGAGGGAATGAACCAGTGAGTGGATTGGCTGTGAAATAGATGTATTTGCCGTCAGCCGACCAAACGGGGGAAGACTCCGTAGAGGCGCTGTTTGTCAGATTGAACTGAACTTTCGTTTTCAGGTTATACACAAAAATATCCTGTTCAAAAAGATTCATGGCGGTAAAGGCGATCCATTCATCATCTTTGGAAAAGCAGATTGGAGGCGTACGGAAAGCCCATTGATCGACCGAAGCGATGGTGTTGATGTTTCCTGTGGCCGCGTCTAACAGTTCTAATTTAGCGCTTCCGGTAAAAAAGGCGAATTTACTGTTATCGTTACTTGCCGTAAGCGATTGAACAAAAGCGTCAGGTGTATATAAAGCATGCTCTTTGCCGTCGGCGTTGGCGGCGATTTTGTAGAGGTTAAACCAGCCCATGCGGCTACGGGTATAGTAAATATTCCTGCTTTCTTTATCCCAGGCAACTTCTACTACACGCTCTTTGGGGTCAGTAGGCAGTTCTTTGACGAATTTCCCTTTGGCATCGCCCACAAAAAGGCGACCACGCGAAACGAAGGACAGTTTAAGTCCGTCAGGGGAAATCGCCATGGCAGAAATGTTGCCCTCCACTTGATACAACTGTTCAATTTTTGTCTCGTTGTTGGCCGTTAGACGGATGTCCGGTTTGGATGATTTTCCGGAAGCCACATCAAACAGTTCGATTTGGTAATCCCTCAAATAGACGATTTTTTGGCCGTTAAAACTGATCTGGGGATAGAGGATGGCTTCTTTGAATTGCGTCAGTGTTTCGGGTTTGCCGTTTTTGAGTACGGTGATGTTATACACATCATTAACCGAATCACATACCCAGAAGAGCGTTCCATTTTGATCAACCATCGGCCATAGATTCTTACCCGAATAGGTAGTCAGTTCGGTATAAACCCTGTTTTTCGGGTCCCATCGCTTGATTCTGGGATTATGTTCACCTTTGTAGCGTTTACGGGTGGGGTACTGGTAACTTTCGCCGGATAAGTTAAAAAAGAAGGCGCCATCTACCGGGTTTTCGACTAAGTTAGCGACGGTGTTGTAATAATCGCCAAAAAGGCGCTCTGGTGTTCCACCGTCAATGCTCACGCGATAAGCGCTAATAGTGTTGTAGCGGTTCGATTCAAAATAAACGTATTTACTGTCTGCCGACCAGGAAGTCACCTTGTCGTCGGCATCGTGAAACGTGAGCTGACGGATGGGACCGCCCTGTGTCGAAACAATGTAAACATCGTTATTATTCAGTTCGTTAGACGAAAAAGCCAGCCATTTACCATCAGGCGAAACGCGTGGACGGGTCTCATAACCGGTCATAGCGGATACACGTAGCGCCTGACCGCCGGCAGTCGCTACTTGCCAGATGTCACCCTCGTAACAAAAATAAAGGGTTTGCGCATCCGGCGACAAGGTGGGGTGGGAGGCAAAATAAAGGGGCAACGTCGCAGCAGCTCCGTTCTGAGATAGTAACAACGGCATCCCTGCCGTTGAAGCTTGTACCGCTACTGTCAGCACAAGCAATAATGGGGTAAATAAAGTTTTCATGCCGCAAAAGTAATGTTTATTTCTTTGTGAGCCACAAAAAATACTATCTTTGTGACTTCAAAATGTAGACAGTAGCTTCTTTGAGGGCAAAGAATTTAATCCACCGGCGTCTGCTGACAGTTTAGAAAAATTACTCATTAATAAATAATTTTATATGAAAAAGCAATCAACAATCGAATCAACGGCAGTTAGCAGTAACTATTCTGCATCTAAGGCTACGCGCAGAACTTTCTTAAAAAGCGCGTTGGCGCTCGGTGCACTATCCGTGACAGATGGTTGCGGGTTAGGAAAAGGCGGTAATGGTATTACAAAAGATGGAACAGGATATACCGAACCGGCGAAAACCATTCCTGTTTACGGGTCGTTTGATGTGATAGTCGTCGGTGGCGGTCCTGCCGGATGGGCTGCCGCACTCGCCAGCGTCCGAAACAAAGCACGAACACTCGTTATCGAACGCTTCCCTTTCTTCGGCGGGACAGCGACCGCTTCGTTAATGCTCAACATCAACGGATTCCGTAACCAACGAAAACCCGATGACCTTCAAACCAGTAAAGGCATCGCCGAAGAATTGATTCTCAACCTGAAAGAAATCAACGGGTTAGGTACTTCAACGACCTACGATGCCCAACAATACCCGACCACTAAGGGTAACCTCACCTACAGCTACCCAATCGACGGCGAAAAGACCAAATATGTGATGCTCAAACTGCTTCACAAAGCAGGCGCAAACATACTTTTCCATACCATCTTTGTCAATACAATCATGGAAGGGAATAAAGTTGCCGGCATCATCATTGAAAATAAATCGGGAAGGCAAGCTGTATTTGGAAAAGTGGTGATAGATGCAAGTGGTGACGCCGATGTGGCTTACCATGCCGGAGTACCCTACTGGCAAGCGAAAAAGGAAGACAAACACTTAGCTAATGGACTGATGTACCGCGTATCGATGAATCCCGTCTCTGCCCGTAAAATGAGTGGTGTCATCGTCAATAATGATCTGATGTACTGGGGCCCTTCGTCGGATTTTGATGGCACTAATGCCGACGAAATCACACAAGGCGAGATTAAGGCGCGGCTCGCTGTTTTCGACCATTTTCGGCAGAATCAACGTCAGCAATCTCCACTGTTAGACGACGCATACATCACCGAAACAGCGCCGTTGATGGGCATCCGGCAAACACGCTTCATAAAAGGGCTTTATACGACCTCTAACGATGATGCCATTTCAGGAAGACAATTCGACGACGCTATTTCCATGTCAGCTTGCCCCATCATCTCTTTTTATGGCTATCGGCGTTACTTGGAACATACCGGCTATGAAATACCTTACCGCTGCTTGTTGCCTCAAAATGTCGAAGGCTTGATTGTCGCCGGACGGTGCATTTCTTCCGACCAGCAGTCGTATGAATCGTGGCGGGCGATGGCGCCCGTCATGAGCATCGGCGAAGCAGCAGGAACAGCGGCAGCCTTGTGCTTCGAAACAGGTAAATTACCGAAAGAAGTTGATGTCGAGAGGCTTAGAGCAAGACTAATCGCTCAGGGTGCTGAAATTGGGCAGAATAAAAAATGAGTTTATTGTCAATCATTTATTAACAGATGTTTATGGTGACATTAATAATTTTTAATCCTTTATTTTATACGCCATCAGGGTGTCGCCGTGACGGATGTAGAGGACGCCTTTGTAGATGACAGGGTGCGCCCAATGCTGTTCGGTTCCTATGGTGACATCGAATTTGCTGATAATGTCGAATTTTGCGGGGTTGGGCTTCACTAAGGCCATTTCGCCTTTTTCGGTATAGCAGTAGAGCAGTCCTTCGGCGGAAATAATGGTGCCTACCCCTATTGTGGCGTCGCTGTACAGGGTTTTGCCGGTATTCCATTCGACGCAGTGCCAGTTGGTTCGCTCGCCCGAACCGTAGATGTATTCACCAACGCGCATCGTATTGCCTGTTTTATGTGATAAATCGGTGTTCTCCCAAGCTAATTCGATGTTTCGCCCGCCATTGATAAGGCGCAACATGATTGAGCCTTTGCCGTAATCGCTCATGCCGAGAATCATGCCGTTATGGTATTCCGGGGTGTTGGGATGCTCCCTGAACCGGTTGGTATGGTGGTGCGACCAGAGCAGGTTACCATTCTTGATATCGATACCTATGACGTGGTCGGACATCATGGCGACGACTTGCGGTACCTGCTGGTCGGCGATATAAATAGGGGTGGCATATCCGGACATGTCGTTATTTGTTGCGCCTTTGGCGCTCCAAATCAATTCACCTGTCGTTTTATTCAGCGCGACGACGTGGTGTTTTTGGCTGCCGGGGCAGATGATTAATTTTTCACCGACAAACAGTGGGGGGCCATTCCAGCCGTGGGCTGTATTCTTGGCGCCGAAGTCTTTGATATAGTCTTTTTTCCACAGCAGTTTTAACGATTGGGTATCGTAGCAGAACAGTTCGGCATACCCGCTGACGATGTATAATTTCCCGTTGTCGTGCATTACAGCACTGCGAGAGCCAACATAACTGTCTGAATCCCATTCACGGCCATAGGCGATCTTGTTAATCAGTTTGCCGTTCAAATCCAACACATAGAGGTAACCTTTGCCATCGGTAGATCCGGTGACATAGATTTTCTCTTTATCAATCGTTATAGCCGAATAGCCCCTATTTAGTCCGTCGAAATGCCATAGCAGTTCCGGTCCTGTGGACGGCCAGGATTTTAACAGGCCGGTTTCGTGGTAAACACCGGTACGGTCGTTCCTCCACTGTACCTGAGCGTGCACAGGGAATTGTAAACAGAAAATACACAGAAGCAAAATGGGTCGTTTCATCTTGATAGTGTTATGTCAATGATGAGACATCCTGTGAAAACATCCCCCAGCCCCCTTCAAACGGGGAATTTAAATGTCGTTTCATAGCGTCAGTTGTTACTTTGCGGTTATTCCTGGTTAAAGAGGGCATCCAATTGATAAGTTTTTAAAGAACAGGCGGGGTTGAAGCGGTCGGACGACATGTAATTCATGACGGAGGTCAGTAATTGTTTCGTGGCTGCTCTGTTTCCGATGTCTTTTTCCGGATCGATCGCTAAGACATACAGTTTGCCGGCATCGACCCGTGCCTCGAACGCGATCCCCAATTTACGGTTATGTTCGTAGGTGTCGATGCATTGGATCAAGGGCGTCAATTCTTTTAACGCATTGAGATCCAAAGCGGTTGAATAGTTCAGTATGTCCCACCATTGCCAGTCGGCATAATTAGCCGTTGGAAAATCGTTGAAAGAGGGGTGGGTATGCGCAATCAGCGTTCCAATAATCATCGGCTGTGATTTAAACATGATTGGGTTCCAGAAATGGCTTTCAAACTGCGCTTTCCGACCTTTGACTTTTTTCGGTATCAACAGCACCTTCTTACCCTGTCTCAACAGTTCTTTGGTTTGATCGTCCCAAGTGTGGACATATTCAAACCCCTTAACCGGAACGGTTTCATGGGGTGGGAATACCCAAATCGCCCATTCATTCCTGATTGTCTGATCAAGTTGGGTTTTTAAAATCAGTTTTTGAGGTGAAATGATCCCGTTTAAAGCGATGACGACTGTTCCTAAGGAATCGACGGTAGCGCAGGGAATCGTGGGCAGGAATAGCGATCCTTTTTTTAGGACTTGACCGGTTTCGGTTTCCAATTGCCAAGTGAGTTTTTTGCCTTTTATCGGTTCTTTACCGTAATGGTAAATCTCCAACGATGCTTTAAAAACGTCTTCGTTTGCATAGATCCGTTTGGGAAAACGGGCTAATAGAACTGTTGGAGCGCATGACTCACGAAATTTTTCAGGTGTGACCAACCCTTTACACGCCCAGAACGCATCAAGAACACCGACATAAGCGCTGCCCTGTCCGGGGAAATCAGCAAGACCAAGCAGTTGGAAACCACCCGAATTGGGGGTGCGAAGTAACTTTTCGTTTACCTCTTTATATTGCAGCACGGTATGCGCGCCGGTCGCTTTGAAAAAGTCATCCGCCTGATGCAACATCCCGTTCGCTGTCAGTCGGTCGCGGAAAACCTCAAAATTACGCGGTTCCAATACGCCGGTATACTTTCCAATTTCGTTGAAATTGGGGTACATACAGCGCTGACCCGTTTCGTGTGCAATGACAGGGACATCGATGCCGGACGTTTCCCGTAAATCCGACATCGTGGATGGCTCGCCGGCGTAGACCGTTATCTGGCCTTTTTCCGTCACATGCGAGGTGTAATACTGGTCGGCTTTGACGTGTTTTCGGGCGGTAGATGCCGAATACAGACGACGGTTGTCGTGTTTTTGCGCCTTGATTACCAAGTCTTCCAACACATCAAAATCGCCTTCGTTTTCGTTGCCGTTACACATCAGGATAAACGAGGGGTGATTGCCATATTCGTCAAGCACGGCATACATCTCTTTTTCGAAAAAATCGCGCCGCGCAGGGTGTTGTCCCACATCTTTGATCCACATGGGCAATTCGACCTGCAGGTACATGCCTGTTTCGTCGGCAGCACTGAAAGCGGCTTTAGGCGGACACCACGAATGAAAACGCACATGGTTCATGCCATAACTTTTGATGGTTTCGAGAATCCGTCGCCAGTCGGCGACATTCGTCGAAGGATAACCGGTGAGAGGAAAAGCGGCGCAGTCGAGTACACCGCGCAGGTGGATATCGCGTCCGTTGAGCCGGACATGGTGCTTCCCCTGTTCCACACTTCTCATCCCGAATATGACCTCATGGTGATCTGACCATTTGTTCGCCGTCAATGAGGCATCCAACTGATACAACACCGGTGTAAATTCGTCCCACAGCTTCACCTTCTTGTCTAAACCGATCTCCCAGGTGATTTCTGTGGTGTCTGTCAGGTTGATGTCCGACGTTAAGGAGGCGATTTCAACCCCGCCTTTTTCCCGTATATTCACGTGCAACTTACCGTTTTTCTCTGTGCTTTTGTTTGAAAGAACCATCTTGACCTGTATTTTCCCTTCTGATGGGAAGGGATAGACATTCAGACGTTTGATATAAACCGGGTCTTTTGCTTCTAAGAAGAGGTCTCCAACGATCCCGTTCCAGTTGGTTTGCGTATATTCGGTGGTGCCGTGATTCCAGTAGTCCATCGGGTATTTTATCCGGTTATCGACGCACAGTGTCAGGGTATGGATACCGGGCGTCAGTAATCCGGTGAGCACGAAGCGGTTGGGTGTACTCAACCGCTCGTCTGTCCCAGCCGGTTTCCCGTCCACATAAACGGAAGTTTCCCAATGACACCGTTCCAAATGCAGGATCACTTCTTTGTCACGCCAAGCCTCCGGAATGACCACATCGCATTGATACCAGGCCATACCTAAGAACTCGAATTGACGTGTGAGCCGGTCGATATGACGCGCTTCCGTTTTAATCCCCTTGCCGCCCTGGTCGGTCGAGCCAGGAAGCATGATTGTCCCTGACAATTTCGTTTGATAGAGATACAATCCATGCGCTTTTCCGAAGCACATGGGGTCGAGCTGGAAGCGCCAGATGCCCGACAAGTCGATTTGCTTCTCTTGGGCTATCAGGAGCGGCAGAGAAGCCAAACAGATTACAAAAGAAAAAAACAATCGTCGCATGTTGAACTATTTCGGGGTTGGGCGACCGCAAGGGTACGCCCCTACAATTCCTGGTTCCTGACTCCTAACTCCTGACTCCTGACTCCTGACTCCTGACTCCTGACTCCTGACTCCTGACTCCTGACTCCTATTTTACGGTCTGACGTTACCGCGGCGGGCGGCGCTGACGGGTTGCAGTTTCATCAGTTGGCTTGTGGTGCGCCAGGCCACATCTTGCAGCGCTTTGTCGCTAAGCCTTAGTTTAAGCAAGAATCGAGAGTGGCACAGGAAGCTTTGAAGGGCGTATTCGTCCATATTTTCGGGCCGGATATCAGCATCGGTGCCAAAGACGATCCGCTCCGACCATTTCTCAACAAAATCGTGCAAAAGCAACCGGTCTTTTTCAATAAAATCATCAGCCCAACGCAGGTACATGCCGCAACTGGAGTCGATGTAAAGATTTTTATATTCTTCAAACAAACTGTTCAGACGTTTCGGACCGACATGCAGTTGGTGAGCGCCGATGACTTTCAGTTTGGGGTATTGGCGCAAAATAGTCAAAAAGTCCATAAGCAGGTCTTCATTCGTAAATGTGACGCCGTTAGCCCATCCACTTTGCCAGTAGGCATACAGACCGCCACCATGATAAGGCGAGTAGGAGTGCCGCTGGGTGACGTGCCAAAGGATAGGGATACCGGCAGACTCGGCGAATGAGAAGATGTCCTGCCATTCTTTTCGTTTGAAGACATCGCGTGGCGTCTTTCCTTCGATGATTCTGACATTATGTATTTTGAGCGCACATGCGCCGTTTTTAATGGCATCCTTTACTAATGACAACGAAGGATTGTCGATCTTGGGATAGTACATCCAGGCAAAGCGCGGGTCTTTGGCGACAGTCTCGTTGAAGACATTGAACATGTCTTCCTGATCAGCGATAGCGACAATTTTTCCGAGCCTGTATGCATCAAGCTGTGCAAACCGGTTATCGAGCATTTGTTTCAAGTTGTCGACGCTGTTCACCCCTCTCAAATGTGCGTGCATATCGATCCAATATTCTTCGCTGGGGTAGAAATGAATCATCCAATCGCGCGAAAAACCGTTGTCCATCGTATCCCGTTGGAGTAAATAAGGCGAATGAGGAACAGTGGGATCGACGGACGTTGTATGGCAAGTGTGTCTGATTGTGGATTTGAAGAACGTGTGTGTCACAAAAAAAGTAAGAATCACTAATAGCGCCCCTGCGAAAAGGCCAATCAAAAAATCCTTCAATCGGAATGATTTTCTTGTATCCATTGTTATCTATATTTAAAACAGTTCATAAATAGCATAATAGGTGGTAAACAAGGAGAACGCGATTACCGCCCCAAGCCAGAAATTATCTTTCACGGTAGCGCTGTATGAACCCATCATACTTTTGCGGTTCAGCAGGATAAGGATAGGAATGGCCACAGCAGGAAGGATACAGGCCTGAAATGCCTGTGAAAAGATCATCAATGCCGGTGGTCGTTGTTCCATAAGCACCGAACCGAACCCAAACATTAAAGCGCCCAAAATGAGAATCCGAGACAATGGCGATTGGGTATCGCGCGGTTTTCCTCTGTAATCGGCGATCAACCACGGAGCTATCAATGCAATGGGGAAAATAGTCGACAAACCGGCTCCGACAACGCCAATAATAAGGATGAGCGAGGCTATCCTTCCTCCAAGCGGTTCGAACAGGTAGATCATATCGGTGGTGTTAGTCACCGTTATCCCCATCACATGGAGCGTTCCCGCCGAAACCGCCATGATGACAGCGCTCAGGATGAGCATGGCTGTCGCCGAGAATGCCGAATCGCGCTTCTCGGTTTTCAGGTCTTTGATCGTCCATCCTTTTTCGGCCACGATCGTGCTGCGCATGATGAACAACACCGCCGAACAAGTCGTCCCTGCAATGGCCGCAATCAGTCCGAGATTATGCGTGGGTATGCTGGGTATCAAACCTTTGAGAAGAGAGGAGATGCTTGGTTTTACCAAGATAAACACCAAGATAAAAGATAATCCCAGCAGAATCACGACGCCCAGCAGCACTTTTTCGAACGTCTTATAACGGCCGTACCACAATAAAGCATAGAGCGCCAATGTGGCCACAATAATGATCCAGAGTGTGTCTATCGTCACGCCCATCGTTAGTTTAAACCCTTCCTGAAGCATATCGGCCACGATTCCCATCACCCCAATGACTGCCAGCAATTCGCCGATAATCAGCGCGATCATGATGTACATGGCTAAAATCCACCCGTGTTTGAATTGGGTTTTAACGTTGTAGAGTGCGGTTTTTCCGGTAACGAGCGTTGCTTTGCCATAGGCCACAAACAGGATATAGGTAAACAGACTGGATAAGACGAGCACCCAAAAAAGACCCATACCGTGGTCAGCGCCGGTTTTCGACATGGTGGTGATACTGCCTGTACCGATGTTGTAACCGATCAGGAACAGTCCCGGCCCAAAAAAAGCTAAAAATTTTGCGATTTTCTGAAATAACTTATTCATAGCTAAATGTTTTATCTCTGTGGTTCTCTGTGGTTCTCTGTGTTACTCTTTTTTACACAGAGAACCACAGAGAACCACAGAGAACCACAGAGGAATTAAATGAGCGCAGCAGAATCTTTATCTAAAAACAGGGTGAAGTCGGGGTGTTTTTTGAGTAGTGTAGCCGGCACCATATTCGTCAAAGGTGTTTCAATCGTTGCCTTAACAGCATTGGCTTTCACAGGGTAGGGTACGCACGACACGATATAGCGGCTCTGCATGATTTGATGCGGCGTCATCGTGATAGCGATTTTTGGTACATCATCAGTGGTGGCAAACCATCCTTCGCGTACTTGTTGTTGCCTGCATGCCTCATTGTCTAAATTGACACAGATAAAAGATTCCTCAGTGCCAAAATCTGCCGGAGGATCATTAAAAGCGATGTGTGCATTCTCACCGATCCCGATCAATCCCAGATCGACAGGCGCTTTGCGAATTTCGGCGGTCAAGTAGGCAATCTCAGCTTGAGTGTCGTTTTCGCCATTGATTAAATACGCTTTTCCGATGTTGATAAAACTCAGGAAACGTTCTTTCAGGTACTTCCGAAAACTTGCGATGTGGCTTTCCGGCAGGTTAATGTATTCGTCTAAATGAAACATTTCCACTTTGCTCCAATCGATGTCCTTTTCAACTAAGGATTTGATGGTATCAAACTGTGACGCGCCTGTGGATAGGATGATGCGCGCTTTTCCTTTGCGGTTAATCGCTTCGTTAATGATTTCCGCACAATAGTCTGCCGCCACTTTTCCAAGTTCGACAGGATTTTCTAAAATTTGAATAGTCATAATGTAAAACTGATTATTGGTTTTGTAATTTTTTTAATGCTTTCTTTAAATCATCTGCACCGCGTATATCAGATGCGGGCATCATTGGACGGGTTTTGACCGGTTGCAAAACGTAATATCCTTTATTGTCGACTTTGCCATTGCCGAAGACAAGCAAGTGATCTGGCGCTTCGATGGTCACGTCCTTTTCGATATAGCGTCCCTGCGAATCCTTGAAGGGATTGGCATTGATACCGCACACCTTAGCTACGAAATCGTACAATGCAATGCGTTTGGTGTAGCCATAGTTGTGTTGTTCATCAGGGATATGTACATTTTCAACCTTATCTGCACTGTTGTACATACCGTATATTTTCTTCAGGTAAGGCAGTTCAACGTTTGGTGTGTTCTTCGTCCAGTCCGTTCCGATCGATATCAGTAATTGAGGGCGTGGTGCAAACAGAGCCGCAAATTCGACATTGTTTGAGTTCAACCCACCATGTGTTTGGGTTAAGGGCAGACCGCTTTCACAGGCACATCCGCCGTAGAAATGGGCTGAAACCATCACCGCAGGGATGCTGAACGCGATACGCGGGTCGACGGCTGCAATCAGAAACGTTTGTGTACCTCCTCCCGAAGCCCCGGTGGCGCCGATCTTCGATTGGTCGACCGATTCAATCGAACAAAGGAAATCGGTCGCCCGGATACTGTTCCACAATTGCATGGTGAGAGCGAAAGGGGTGCGATGCTCTTCAAAAGGAATCTGTAACGACGATTCGCCGCCAGAAGCAAACATATCGTAACTGAAAACGGTGACACCCATACGCGCTAACATGGCGCACCTGTACTGCATATCGGGACGGAAGCGTCCCCGTTCAGTCATTAAATTATCGCCTTCAACATGGAAGTGTCCGTGCGGTGATAGCATGGCCGGCGTTTTGCCTTTGCGATCGGTGGGTTGGTACAACGCACCGTGCAACCAATAGCCGGGGACCGTTTCCAATGCCACATTCGTTACGGTGTAACCTTTGTAACGCCGCGTCTTGCCGTAAATCGGATTTAGCGGGTTTTTTTTCGGCATCGGATCAAGTTGGATTTGGCGTAGGATATTTTCACGCACCATCTTTTTCCGTATTTCCCACAAGTCGAGCGTAGGGTAGGAGGTGAGTAATGCCTGCAAATGTGCTACCGCTTCGGTTTCGTCGCGCACCCACGGCTCTTTCGCTCCAAAATTGAAGCCATAGCGTTTTTCCGTTTTGTTTTCAAACGTTGTCGGTACAACAAAGACGCCCGCTTCAACTATTTTTTTACCGGCGAGATGCGGGTTCATGTCACGGATCTCTTCAGTGAAAATAGCGTCGGGATAATAACGAAGCAGTTTTTGATCAAAAAGGGCGAGCAGCGCTTCTTCAAGCGAGTTGGCAGCGACGCGGTACACCTTTTCTTTGTTGTCAAGGACGGCGTCAGACGCCTTCCCATCGGCTTTTTGAACAGCTTTGACAGTCAACATGGGTGGAAAAGATAACGGTTGTTGTGAAAAAACACAACCGACGCCAAAAACAGTTAATGCAGTTATAATAATTAGTCGTTTCATAGATTTAACATGTTACGCTGGTATTCTTTTTTGACTTGCGGCTTGAGCGATGTCAGGTCAGCGATTTTCACCGGTTGCCCCGAATGGATGCTGTTTC
>Ga0209628_10002281_pt1 | contig 12932 bp, 15 predicted proteins | sample TergutCu122P4_FD_187285 | JGI IMG/M metagenome (GOLD analysis project Ga0209628, IMG submission 187285) | Cubitermes ugandensis P4 segment gut microbial communities from Kakamega Forest, Kenya - Cu122 P4 (SPAdes) (version 2) | ecosystem: Host-associated > Arthropoda: Insects > Digestive system...
TAAAGGGGGTTGTAAGTTATAACTATTCCTTGTTTTTATTGTGTATAATTCTTCATTATCCAAAAATAAATTTCTATTGTTAACTACAAACATTAACAGAGAATATATATATTGGGCAGATAAGGGTAAAATTTTTAGGATTTTAAAAAACTCTCTACATGAGTCATTATTCCTAGCCCACATTATTATTCTAATAGCTCTTTTCTGTAATTTAAATACAATTCAGCATGCACTGTCTTAGATACCAGCTCAAAAAATTCAGTTGTGCTGTACAATCTGCTTCGTAGAATTTTTGGACCATAGTTACCTCATGTGGATGCAAATGCAGCCCTTCTATTTACCGTATTTTGTGTTGTTGTTACAGACATGTCCATTTTCTGTGTAAGTTAGACTGAAAGTTTTCTTGTATATGATTTGTGTGAATGTTCTTTCATTGTCTAAAATGGAACTTGTTGTTCAAAATATTTTTTTCATATTTGTAAATTGTTTTCTATGTGTAACTGGCACATTAAGGAACTTTTTTCTCATTCTATGGTGACATTTATAGGACCTGTATTTAGTTTTATAAAAGCATGCTGCTGTAATGGTATCTGCAGAGTAGCTCTGGATGATGTACAGAGATTTTACAGTTTCTCCAGTGAGTTGTATGTGGACAAATTGGCCAGTGGCCTTGGCATTATAGCATTCGGGACCTGATGTGAGGTGACTAGTACTTGGAGTCAGATAAAATAATCACTCTTTATGATGGGGTTAGGGTCCTGTCCTTCCTGATCTAAGTAGACTAACACGTATAGAAAATGGCAGTCAAAAACAGTTTTTGACTGCCATGTTATATATGTGTTAGTCTACTTAGTTCTAAGATACACAACGGGGATGACACTCCTAAGGTCCTTCCTGATTGTACTGTCACTAGTATAGGATGCATTTCGGAAAAAAACTGGTTTGAATGTAGTTGACCGTGTTATCGACATCAGGTTGTGATGGCATAGGGTTAAGTTAGAGGGTCAGAGGTTCTGGTGTTCAGCACTTCGCAGGTCAAATGTGTATTTTTGTGCATGACTGCATGACTTCACCTTCCTTCCTTTATAACTGTCATGCTAAACTTTGTGCATGTTTTAATAATATGCCTGCACCACAATTGTCATGCCATACTGCTGCCTGCAATGTCAGAGTTTGTATTCTGAATATTGAAGCACCCTGGTCCTCTGGATTATTTGTAAATTTCTCTCAGAATACATGTTGTCACATCTTGTTATACAATGTTATTCACAATACATGTGATTTGAAATTTATTGCCTAGCTCTTGAAAGTTAAATGTCAAAGTATTGATGAGAGTCAAAGGGATGTCTGTATGTTGCAGAAAGGATGAATAAATGAAATTAAAATTGGTATTGCTTAGATTATTTTATCAAGTATGAGGGAGAAAAATACAGAAGATGCTGAATAGTCATTCACATAGAAATTGACTAGCACTCTTAAATTTTAAACCAGTATTCTTAATAACTCCATTAATAGAATCTGGTTCATCCAGAAGCTTCTGTGTATTTTTTTGTTCTTTTTCTAAATTTATGGGGAAAAAGTTTTATTCTGTAAAGTGCAGAAATTTCTCATCAAAGCTCAAAGCCTTGTTTAATTTAATGGTATTCGTTCTTGAATGTAAATATATCCTTTACGACTTGTAACATATGTGTATTAATTTTTTAACTTTTTATCATGCAGTGTCCTACCCTTTATTGGGTATTGCTGGGAAGTTTGATGGTGCAGTAACTCGCAAGAGTCTCCATGTTGATATTGAAGCAAGTTATGACAAATACAAGTTTGAATCTGAGCTTGTTGCAAAGACTGGGGTCAAAAATCCTGGAGATTATGAAGTGGAATTTGATGTAAGTAAGGTTAATATTCTTGTCATTACAGCTATTCTGTACCATGCAGCATGTATAAGTTATGCACTTGATAACATTTCTCAGCATATACACTTCTATCTATAGTTCCATGCACATGTCATCAGAATTTGTGTCTGAGAGAAATATCAGAAGATTTCACACAGATGATATGTGTAGCCTTAACAGTTTGTGCCTAATATTGGGTGATTATGTTCATACAACCTGATGGTGTATGAAAAAGAAAATTTTATACTGAATAGCTTCCCCATTGTAAATGTTAATATTCTGTTTTGCACAGATATTAATACTCACATATGATGCTCCACTTACTGCAAAACCTGCATTGTCATCGTGTCATTGGACTGCACTTAACTGGTTGTGTGTGCCTTAATATTACAAATTATTTGCTATAACTCACTATATGTTGTAGCAGGTGCTGGAAATGATCTTCTCCCACTGTCAGGCATGTTTGACACCTGGTGAACACATTCCTGAAAATTTTGTCTTATGAGTCATGAAACTGACAACACTGAATGCACCATTTTATTAATTTTGGCCTTTGAATGTGCATTATTCTAGTACACCTGTTCATCTGTCAAACTTTCCCCTAGACAACAATGACATGAAGGCATATCAGGTGAATGAGGAAGCCACAGAAGGCTACTAATTATTCATTGACAAAAAATGGTGCATAACACAGTCACTGAATTCTTGGCTGTTAGGGCTGATGCACCACATTTGCTGCAAGACTGCACATTACGTCTCCTGATTAATTAGGTTTTGAAAAAACTGGAAGAATGTGTGTGATTTGAGGTACTCATGGCAGTTTTGATGAAGGTTCATGTCTTCTTGTTCATATGACATGTTGTCATTTCATGGTAGGCATAGACACAGTGCCTGTATCTTCTTGGTGTACTTGACCCTAAGAATGGAGACATTGTGCTTCTCTGAAAAGTTTTTTCACAATTTTACACAGGAAAATTCTTGGAGGACTTCAGACATTGTGTAGTACTTAACATATGACACATTTGAAGTTCTTACACTATCCTACATTAAGTGCACTTTGTAGGTGAAAAACAAAAAATAAAATGTGTAAGTATGTGCTTGTCTGTATGTTTTGGTATCTGTTAACATCTGTATTTCTTCATTTAACTTACTGGTACAGATGAGACAGAGTGGGTAAGCTAATTCTACATATAAAATAAACTGATTTAATGTGTGCAGTTGAATTGTTTTTGTTTTAATACCATTTTGTATCAGATTTAATATGATCATTCCAGCTACCAAATTATATAGATCTGATTATGGTATATTTCGTCATTCACATGATTAATTTACCAAGCTGTCATTTTAAGTCTACCAGACCTCCTTAGGTTGCAGTTTTTTCTTTGTATGATTTTGTTGGACTCATTACTTGCTCTTTTCACTTCAAATCTCCTCCTTACTTCATTCTTACATGTGATAAGCAATATACAGACATGTAACAAGAGTCTTTAATTCTCTAATAATATTCCAAAAATCCATATACAGGAGATTGTCTAGTGGATATAGGAACAGTAAAAAAATAAGTAATTTGGCTCTATGTAACAGAAGAGCCTGTTACTAAAATAGACAGTCAAGAATAATTAAAGCATAATTAATATAAAATATGACAAATTTAGAACAGATATCGAATTAAATTAAGTAAACACAAATTATTACAAAATCACAAATACAACTTCAAAATAAATTAAATATAAGCTAATGACTAATGACTATTGTACTGGCAGCTAGTCAGCTGCACAAGATATAATGATTCCAGCTTAGTCTGAACATGATTATGTCATGTTATAACTACACATTAGCCTTGGTTCCATCAAAGGCATACAGAAAGAGAAGTACTGAATTTGACCTTTCTGGATCATTTATTTCAGTCTGTGCAAATTAAGTGATTATGCAAAACACATGTTTAGTCAGTACAATTATACATCTTCTTAATTAGTATGTCACATGTTTCAGTTGAAAACATCCTTCTGCACATAGTTCATTAAATTATGTGTAAACACTTGATGTTTTTGTAGCATCAATTCTGTAGCAATGGAATTGCAAGTTATTACACAGATGTGATGTAAAAACTTTAAACCATAATATATACACACATTATAAAACTGTAATCCAAAACTGAAAAAAACTGTTTATGTAAAAATGATTTATGTTAAAACCTCTGCAAAATTTCAGTACCTTATTGGTGTTTTTTTTATTCACTCACTAAACAGCAGATTTCATTTTGGTAAGCTGAGCTGATTTTCTTATTGTTTGTTGTAGTTGAGTTTATAATAATACCCTGTTGTATATTTTATGAGACCCCATTAACATTTTTGTGTATAACTTATTGTCAGAGGTAAAACAACAAGAAGTTCTGATATTTGTCTATATTCATGATTGAAACAGATATATAAATGGTAGGTTGCAAGCTTTTGTATTCTATACAGATATGACATTAATGTTGGAAGTTTTCTGTAATATTGTAAGAGTAATTAATGTTATGTTTTTGAACATGGTTAAAATTAAGTTTGTCAGAGAACATTTTGTACCCAGATGGTATCTTGGAATTACAGGTGGACTGCCATATCTGCATGTAATATGTTCCAAGACCTACCGCCATTACAGAAAACCGCGGATAATACTGAACGCTTTATATACCGTCATATAACATGATATTCATTTAACATGCACAGATATGGTAAAGTTTAATTGATAAATTACGCACAGTAAGCCATTATCAACATTAGATAAAGTAATAATAAAGTGTACTTTGCACTACATTGTATATTTACACTGTACTTTCTTTCTCTCTCTCTCTCTCTCTCTCTCTCTCTCTCTCTCTCTCTCTCTCTCGTACATATGAAAGTAAGGGATTCTGATGTTTTAGCCTAATCCTCAAGAGACTATTGAGCAATGAAAAAATACAGTACCTATACTGTACAGTATCATGTACAGTTTCAAGGGATGACAGAACAATAAAAATCATGCTTTTCCATCACAGTGCTGTATAAACAATGAAAAAACGTTTTACTGTTACACATTTTACAATGAAAATCATTCATACATACCTGTACATAACCTGTAATAAGAAAATTTTATTTATTAAAAAATGACTTATCCTACTGTGCGTATTCATTGACTTCTCCATTCTTCTTGTTGCTTTCTGAACACAAACACTCTGGTAACATAGCAACTCTGGAACAACGAGAATGCTAGAAGGAGAATGGTGGCAAGTCTGTGGGGAAGCATGGGTAGGGGACAAATGAAGATGAATCAAATACTGGGTGCATTTAGGTTGCTGGATTTCACCATGTTATGGCCTGTTCTTGCTTGGTGCACGTTTTTAAACTAATGAACTGTTTATTTCTTTAAATTTACAAATTTTTTTTCAGGCCATGGCCAACTGCAGATAAATGAAACCACTGTTACTGAATCTGTGGATACGGCAGTCCACCTGTACTTTATAAAAGAAATATAATTTCCATCTGTACTAATTTATAACACATGCTTTTCAGGCCAAGGCTCTTGATAACAGCATAGAATTTGAAACAAAACGTGTAATCATATCTCCTGATAAGTCCAAGTTCACTACTGAATTAGAGGTGAAGCCTGGTGGAAAATATGAGTTGGTGGCTGATGTCACACACCACTTTGAGAGGGACGACATCAATTTCCAGGTTGATGCCGTGGCTAAGGTTCATGGACAGTCTAATGACTACAAGTATGTATAATTAGTAGTAATTTTTAAAGTGAGGTGTTTTTGCTAAAATTTATTGTAAAATGTGTTTTGGACTGTGTCAAATCCACTATTTTGGAGTAAATTTTTATTTCAGCTGTCTAAAATATTTCACAAAAGTGATGAATTGCAAATAGTGCTCATTGTAAACATTTACAATAACTGTATGTGCCATTTCAATTTGTGAATATTTTGTATTTTGAAAAATAAACTCATTTTCTATTAAATAAATTAACTCTCTTTAATAAATTCGTACTTCCCTGATTTCATGTTAAACCAATGTGCATTTCAGGCTTGATTGTGGACTGGTGCTCAATCACCATCTGTTTGATACCCATTACAAGGCTTCAGTTGGCAGTGCTGATTATGTTGAAGTCAGTGTCAAGTACAACAGGGAGAGTGGAAGTCCAAATGGAAATTGCAAGGTAAAGGTTTCATTATTTATGACTATAAGATAGTAATAAATTGAGAGACTTGATTTTCAGAATTGAATATGACACATTAATATGAAATAATTCTATCATAGTCATAGTATAATTTAATAGCAGTATGGTTTCATAAGTATACAACTGCATGTACATAGGTGGGTTGATAAGTTTTGCTTCTGCTGTAATATTTTATTTACATTAGACATATCTGGATAACACCAGTTCTACGCAGTCACATGGTATCTCTCTTCCATCATCCTTCACCTTGAACACACAGATGCTTACAGTCCTCACCCAGTGCACATCGAAATGGAAGAGTTTTCAGACATTCGGTTCAAACAGCGTGCTGTTATGGACTTCTTAACCACGGAGAAAGTTCCTTCAATTGAAATTCACAGATGAATGCAAGCCATTTATGATGATCAGTGTGTTGTTGTGAGTACAGTAAGATACTGGGTAAGGCGGTTTGAAGATGGAGAAATGGGGCAAGCAGATTTGAGTGACAAAACACGAAGTGGAAGGTCTGTGACTGCAAGTGATCAGACTCATCAAGATCACGTTGAAGAGCTGATCCATGGAAATTGTCACATCAAACAAAAAGAAATTGCCATTGCATTAGGAATTTCTAAGGAGAGAGTGGGATACATTATTGGTGTTCTTGGATTCTGAAAAGTTTGTGCCAGATCGGTACCACGCAAGTGCAGCAACAAGTGACGCAATTCAATGCCTGGACTTTTCAGTGCTACTGCATCCACCATATAGCCCAGATCTGGCTCCCAGTGATTTCCACCTGTTCCCAAAACTAAAGGAACACTTGAAGGGCCAGCACTTCAGCTATGATGAAGAGGTGAAGTCTGCAGTGAGGAAATGGTTTCAAAAACAAAACACCAAGTTTTTTAAAGATGGATTTCAAAAACTAGTGCAGCATTGGCAGAAGTGTAGTGAAGTGCATGGTGATTTTGAGGAAAAATAATTATGCAGCTTTGAAAATAATTGATGTAGGCTTATTTCTTTTTTTATTTCATTAAAATATCTTTTCCCGTTCATTTTCTATTTATGTGGAGGCAAAACTTATCAGCCCACCCTTGTAGATGGTTTCATCATTTTGCCTAAGTGGTCTAACTGGCATTGCTTACTTGTATGTGATGTGGTGGTGAACAACATGTGTCTTGATGTGTTTAACATTTTTACTGCATGTTCTGTTGAACAGGTTTTCCTTAAGGACTATTTGTCTGGAAGTGGCCAATTCAAGTACTCTGGTGGTAAAGGTAGTGCTACCTTCAACGTAGATATTCCAAAGATTAACCGAAAGATCAAAGGCACTGGAGACCTTCAGATTACAGGATCCCAAAGCATTGCAACTGTTGATATCTTTTACAATGCAGACAAGGACCAAAGCCAGAAGATTCATTTCCAAACTGATACAGACCTCAAGAAATATGCTATCGATTCTAAGTAAGTTCTTTTAGTTACAAAACTGACAGTAATGTTAAGTTCATGATAAATATTATGCGTGATTATTTATAAGCCAGAGGTCAATATTTATCACAGTAACACTTCTTTTCATTACAGCCGTATGGACTAGATGTATCAGATTATATCTGGTTATTGATATGTAATTGACTACATGTTTTGGTTCATGTAGTTAATTGTATATCAGTCACTACATTCTATCTGATTATAATTAGTCAATAAAGCTGTTTTGAAAGGGAATTGATGTGTGACTGTTCATGGTTGGTAGCACAATAGAATGCAACAGTTGAAAGTAATTCTATGAGATTTGTTTACAGAACCATATTGAGGGTTTGCTGCCTCAAAAATACAAGGTATTACAGAAACGTGAAACTCAAACTAGTCTTTTTTTTTAAAATGTTTATATGTTTATTATGAAGAGACCTACAACTCTATAAATATTGTAGATGAACCATACATTTTTGGATTAACGTGTATATTTTGTTTGGTAGTTTAAACCAGTCCTTTCTGTTCTCTTGCTTAAGGTATTGTTATTGCCATTGTTTTGGACCACTTAGTTCTGGAATATGGAGGCAGAAGGCTCCTCCAAAATGTTTGTAGCTCTTTACTGGTCAACATGGCATCATGTCCTAGAGGATTGTAATCTTCATCAATCTAGCTGTGAGAACCTCAGATCCCATGTTGCCAAATTTATTTATATTTTCATTCTGATGAATGTTCACCAGCATGTGCATACAGGTTTACATAGTATTTTTGTTAAATAATAGTGGATGAAATTCCAGATGTCCAAAAATTAGTACAGTTTTATAAAAATAATTCAAACAATGGCAGCTATATTATTTCTGGCAAACAATTAAGATGGTAATGGGAAAGACGTAAAATAACATTTTACATTGATGTGGAATCTAGCATAATTATAACAAACAGCCATGTTATCTTACAAGTTTAATTCTGCAGGAATACACTTGTTGTTTCAAAATACAAGACAGAATTCAATGTTAAGGGACAACTAATAGACAGACTTGATGATGGACAGCTGAAGGGAGAATTTGACCTAACTCTCCCAACTGGACACCACTTCACTGGCAAGGTGAGTAGTGCTGGTATCTCATGTTTGGTGGTGAGATATGTATTTAAGGTGGTAGTGAGGACAGACAGACTGATGGAAATTTCATTATTATATGAAGCTTCTTCAGATTAAACCTGCTTGAGGATTGTTCTTGGTGAACAAGTAGAGCCCATTAAAACAACTCACTGTAAGTGTTCAGGTGAACAGCCATTGAGACATCAGGCGATCAGTCTTCTCTGGAAATAGTTCTTTGGGTTACTGCTGGGATGATTGCACCAGTGTGTTCTTGACAAATTTATGTGACTGAAATCCTTGTCTTTATGTTGTTTTAAATTTTTGGCTTTTGCAGCAATGCAGTTGAGATATGGTTGCTTCTGGGTTATGGTGCCATGTCACTGAGTGATTGGTACTCAAAGTTTCAAGACCACTATGCTGTCCTTGAAATGTCAGGCACCAATCAAACAGTGACATGGCACAATATGCCAGAAGAACAAAGAGCTCAACCCTGCATTACTCTCTTGAGGGGCTGAAACATGTAGATATCTCATGTGAATGGTCTGAACTGGGTGGAGGATTGTCCAACATGGAGCACAGTAGGCTATTTTTCCTACATTTTGGTCTTGATTGACAGCTTATTAACATAAAGGCAAACATGACAGAAAAGGTTGGCTTGTAAGATTCTGTTTATTTCCATCAAGCTTATCTACTAGTGACTGTTTTGAGTTGTGACATATCTACTCTAATGGCAGTGTCGGTACTTCACATGTTGAGGGTGTACAAAGTATTGAGTGACTAATTAAATGAACTTTTGTAATTTTGCTGTTATTTATTTAAAATCCTGTAAGATCTGTTGAAAATAATGTGTATTTGTGAAAAAGAACCAACAGATATATGTTGTGTTTGACAGATACTGTTGGTTTTTATATAATTAGCACAATGGGACAAATCACATTAAAATAATTCTTACAAGTCAAGCCCACATCTACCATTAAAACAGTTTAAAGAAGAAAATATACTATGCAACAGTAATATTTATTTCACCCAACACTGCTTTTGCAATAACTTCATTCCTGGCTATTCTGTGTAGCTGCTGGTTCTCTGTAACAAATATATATTGTGTATGATGGACAGTTACTTGTTTGTATATGATTATCACAAAGGGTTAGGTTAAGATAATGTGACTTATTTATTGCACCAACTGTCATATTAATTCCAGGTGGATCGAACACTTCATTTGAGGCCCACTAACAGTGAAGGTGATGTAAAACTTGAACTGACAGCACAGACATCAGCTTCGAGTGAGCCAGCTAAGGTTACTTTTGAATTTGCTGCCAAGAATGTTGATACCAAACAGTACTCATTCGATGGACAGTCAAAACTTGCTTATTATTCACCAACTGGTAAAGATGTGGCTATTATTTTTGCTGCCACAAACATCCCACAACGGGAACAGAGAGTAATCAAGGCACAGGTGAGTACAAATGCAACTAGAACATCATCAGGAAACAAAACAAAATAACAATATTATTTAAATTTGTGTAGAAAGTTGAGTTTAAACATCATCATACCCTTGATAGTATGGGAGTAGATGCTTTGAATGGCCTAGGCTGATACTGAGATTTTAACTCAGGGGTTTTATAGGTGGTGGTATCAGTATGAAACAATTAAAGAAATTCTTGAGGAAGATGGAAAAGTTGACACAAACATCATACTGGGGGACTGGAATAGCATTGTTAGAGATGAGTCATATCAGAACATTGTTGGATCACATGGAGTAGGTACACAGAATCACAGGGGTCAAATGCTCATTGACTTTTGTGAAAGAAATGGACTGATTGTCACCAACACATGGTTCAAGAAGCCAAAAATAAGACTGTACACATGGAAATCACCTGGAGATTGGACTCAACATCAGTTGGACTACATCCTTGTGAAGCATCAATTCAGAAACAGTGTGAAGGATGTGCAGACACTGCCTGGGGCAATATTGACTCTGACCACAACTTACTGGTTGCCAAAGTCCGCACCAGGTTGAAGAAAATTATAAGATTCCAAAAGAGCAGACCTAGATGGGATTTGGAGAAACTATATGCTCAAAGACAAAGTGTGCAGAATACTCTAGAAGAGAAACTCGGTGCAACTGAATGTGAAAGTGGGAATGCTGAAGTGCAATGGAAAAATATAAAAGAATGTGTGTTAGATACTATCAGTGATTTGGCTGGTAAAGTTGAGAAGAGAGCAAGAAAATCATAGATTACACAGGAAGTGATCAGTAGAATGGATGAGTGAAGGAAATGGAAGAATGTCAACACTGAAGAAGGCAGGAGGAACTACAGGATACTGAGGAACGAATTGAAAAGAGCCACAGAAAAGGCCAGAAAGGATTATCTTGTGAACACATGTACAGAGATTATGGAATTTCACAGAACAGGCAATTATGATTTGATGCACATGAATACAAAAGAATTGGTTGGAAGGAGACCCAAGGAATTCAAAATATTGGTATCAAAGACTCCCAGGGGAATAGAATAGTAGATCAGAAGCCAGTGCTGAAAATTTGGGAGAATTATGTTACAGAACTATATGATCAACCTAATCGATGGAAACCCTAGAAGTTGAACCTGAAGAAGAAGTAGATACAGACGAGAAAGGCCCATATATTTTACAAAGTGAGGTGAAAAAAGCTATTAAGAAAATGAGGAATAGAAAGGCTACAGGAGATGATGATGTACCTGGAGATGTGCTCAAGTTATTGGGAGAAGGTGCTTTGAAAATATTGACAGAACTAATCATCACCATATATGAAACTGGAGAGTGGCCCAAGGACTTCACAGAAGTTACAATGATTGCCTTAAAGAAGAAGACACAAGCTACAAAATGCATCGAACAACGCACAACCAGCCCTATTGCACTTACAGCAAAGATACTTAGAAGAAGGAGTGAAAGGAAAATTGAGGATACACTTGGAGAAGATCAGTTTGGATTTAGAAGAGGAAAGGAACTAGGGATGCAATTGGGATGATGAGAATAATAGCAGAACGAACTTTGGAGATTGATGAAAAACTGTGTATTTGCTTCATAGACTGGCAGAAGGTATTTGACCATGTAAAATTGATCAAATTAATGCAGATCCTAAAGACAACTGGTATCAATTGGCATGAAAGAAGACTGATTAACAAATTGTACATGGATCAGAGGGTTAAAGTATGACTAGGACGAGGGGAGACAAGAAGTGTGCAGATAGGAAGAGGAGTTTGACAAGGATGCTGTTTGTCACCAAATCTGTTCAACTTGTACAGCGAATGCCTTACCAAGGAAGTTCTGGATGGGATTGGAGACTTCACCATCAGAGAGCAAATTATTCAAATTGTGAAATATGCAGATGACCTTGTACTAATGGCTAAGGTAGAAGCGGTGCTACAGGGCATGATTCAATTCAATTCATTTCGCTTTCCAAAAAATCTATTACAAGGTGTAAACCACATGGATATAGAAGTAGTCAGACAGTACATCTATATATACAAAGTTATACAAATAATTGTTGAATACAGCGTAAGTCAGTTGGGTTGAAACATTTATACAAAGAAGTACATATTAAAAAAATTACATTGTTCACAAAGGTAAAGTTCATTATATTACATTTACAGGAGAAAAGTATCATTGTTCACAATGTGAGGGGTTAAAATTATTGTTTATATACAATTACAGTAAGTAAAAATATTTAAAAACAAGATTAATATGATAGGCGATTGTGACGCACCCTTATGCGAAATTGTAGAATTCATCCAGTGAATAAAAAGAGTTTTAGAGTAAAAACTTCTTCAAGAGAGATTCAAATTTTTTTATATCATTAGACTCCTTTTTTATATAAGTAGGAAGACTATTGTATATCTTTGCACCCATATAGAGCACTCCTGTCTGATATTTCTTCAGATTAGCCAGAGGTGATGAAGGTTATGAAGTTGTCAAGTACCATACTTGTGTGTCATTATTTGTGGTGAAAAGTTCCCTGTTTTTTATGACAAACCGGAGAAGAAAAAAAAATATACGGAGAAGGGAATGGAAGAATTTTAAGTAAACAATTTTCTACATGAATCTCTACTTCTACTCCCCATCATAATTCTTATTATTCTCTTCTGCATTCTAAAACTCTTGAACTGGGTGCTGAGTTACCCCAAAAGATTATGCCACATGAAATTATAGAGTGGCAGTGGGAGTAATAAATTACTTTCAGCATCTGTTGAGAAATGAACGGTTTTACTGACCTCATGGCGAAACATGCAGAGCTTAGTTTAGGTAAAATTTTAAGTCATTCGCTG
>Ga0209628_10002282_pt1 | contig 12931 bp, 12 predicted proteins | sample TergutCu122P4_FD_187285 | JGI IMG/M metagenome (GOLD analysis project Ga0209628, IMG submission 187285) | Cubitermes ugandensis P4 segment gut microbial communities from Kakamega Forest, Kenya - Cu122 P4 (SPAdes) (version 2) | ecosystem: Host-associated > Arthropoda: Insects > Digestive system...
TACAAGTTGATTTCTGGGAATGGAAACATCTATATTTTGAAGATTGTTGGCGCGGGCGCCTTTTATTTCAATATAGGACATGTTTGCAAAAAGTCATTAAGTTTTTTAGTGGCTAACGCTCTATGACTGATACTGTTCTTTTCAGCCTCATCCATCTCTGCGAATGTTTTATCGTAGCCTAAAGGCTTAAAAATCGGGTCATACCCAAATCCTTTGCTCCCTTCTCCTTTCTCCATAATTTCGCCCTCTATTTTTCCTTCAAAAAAGTAGTTTTTTCCGTTGAGAATGAGTGCAATTACGGTGATAAAACACGCTTTCCGGTTTTCCACGCCCTGCAATTCTAGCAATACTTTTTGAATATTATCTGTAAACGAGCAATGTTCTCCGGCGTAACGTGCGGAATACACGCCGGGTCTGCCGTTTAAAGCCTCAATTTCCAATCCGGTATCATCGGCAAAGCAATTGCACCCAAACCGTTCGTAAATGTAATTTGCTTTTAGTAAGGCGTTTTCGGTTAACGTGGTTCCTGTTTCGGGGATTTCGTCGAAGCAACCCAATTCTTTCAGACTAACAATAGAAAAACGGTTACCCACGATAGCGCGCAACTCGTTGAGTTTGTGAGAATTATTGGTCGAAAAAACAAGTTCCACTATGCTTTAACTTCAATGGCTTGTTTTCCTCTGTAGTAGCCGCATTCGGGGCAAATTCTATGGGTAAGAATGGCAGCGCCACAGTGGCCGCAAGTAGTTAAGTGCGGAGCTTCAATAAAATCGTGCGATCTTCTTTTGTCTCTGCGTTGTGCTGAATGTTTTCTTTTTGGATTCGGCATATATTTTTGTGTTTAGTGATTAGTGATTAGTGATTAGTGATTAGTGGTTAGTGGTTAGTGATTAGTGGTGTGAGGTGTGAGGTGTGAGGTTTGTTTTAATTCTTAATTCTTAATTCTTAATTCTTAATTCTTTCAGTCCTTCAATCCATCAATCCTTCAGTCCTTTTAAGACTTCCCAGCGCGGGTCAATTTCAGTGTTTTCAGTAGTTTCTTTTGGGGCGAGTTCGGCGAGTTTTTGGAGCATTTCGGGGTTACAGGTAGGGTTTTCGTTTTCATCGTCGGGGTGAATGAGTTGCGAAGGCAGGGCAAGTTCAATGGTTTCGTACAAAAAGTGCAGGAGGTCTAATTCGTGCGCTTTTTCGTGGATTTGCCAAATATTATCATCATTTTCAAACGTTTCATCTATTTGAGAAACCAAATTGACCACCAAAAAATCTGTAAAGTCCAAAGATAATGTCAAAAAATCCAAACATCTATCGCAAAGAACCGTTACATTGCCTTTAAATTGTAATTGCAGCGACAACATTTTCGCACTTTTTTCCATCTCAATCTGCACATTGATGTTCCCGTCTTCAATTTCATTCAGCCCAGTCAGTTCAAAGAACGCTTTATCACAAATCATTGAATATTTGTGATTTCCAACTTCAACGCCGGAAAGTCTCAGCACATATTCATCTCTTTTATCGGTCATTTTCACAGCGATTAAATTGGGGCGCGAATATACACTTTTTAGGTTTTATGAAATAGATATTCGATTTTTATTTGCCGGTGTGAAATTCAGAGAATTTTTTGTTTCTTTGCGGTGTAATAAAAAAAGAAACAATTATGGCATTACCAATTAAAAAATTGAAAATAATAGTACTAATTATTATTCTTGCAAGTTTGGCATTTGTTTCCTGTAAAAAGGATAAAAAGGATGAAAAAAGTAAAATTCCTTCTTCAGAGTGGGTTTCAATTCAAGGTGTTAAATGGGCGATACGCAATGTGGATTCCCCCGGCACTTTTGTACTTAAGCCGAAAGATGCAGGTATGTTTTACCAATGGAATAGGAAAATCGGTTGGAGCAGTAAAGACCCTTTGGTTAACAACGATGGTGGCACTACTTGGGATGATAACATTCCCACCGGAAGCAGTTGGGTTAATGCAAACAGCCCGTGCCCACCTGGTTGGCGCCTTCCCACTAAAACTGAATTTGAAAGTTTGGTTAGCTCAGGCAGCACTTGGACCGATGATTATGATGGAGTTTCGGGTCGCATTTTTAGAAATGGCGATCAAGAGTTATTTTTTCCTGCAGCAAATTTTCGCTACGGAGGAAATGGTTCACTTAGCAGTTCGGGTTACTTCGGCTATTATTGGAGTGGTTCATACTTCAATAGCGGCAACGCCTCGTATCTGAGTTTTAGCAGCAGCAGTGCTAACATCCCTTACATCGTTCGCAGTGCCGGTTTGTCGGTACGCTGTGTTGTAGAATAGTTTTGTTAATTGCTTGCAATCGCATACGTTTTATACCCGCCGGAAAGATTTCTGACATTTTTGAAGCCGTGTGCGGTTAAAATTTTCAATGCCAAATATCCTCTTAACCCTACTGCACAATAGGTAATAATCTCTTTATCTTTCGGCAATTCGTTTATTCGATTACGAAGCTCGTCCACAGGAATATTTACCGAGCCGGATATCGCTCCTGCCGCATGTTCTCCGCGGGTGCGGGCATCCAGCAGTAATACAGTATTGGGGTCTGTCTCAAGTACTTGTCGCCAGGAAACCACCGGCATTGCGCCGCTTACGATATTGCTTGCCACATAGCCGGCAATGGCAATCGGGTCTTTTGCGGAAGAGAAAGGAGGCGCGTAGGTATGTTCTATTTGCGTCAAATCATAAACAGTACCGCCGTTTTTAATCAGCAGTGCAATTTGGTCAATCCGTTTATCTACACCCTCATAGCCCACGCATTGTGCCCCGTAAAGTTTACCGTTTACGGGGTCAAACGTAAGTTTAATGGTTAAAGGAAGTGCACGGGGGTAATATCCGGCGTGTGAAGCGGAATGGGTATTGGAACTGGAATAAGGAATCTCCGTCTGTTTCAGTCTTTTTGCCGACAATCCTGTGGTGGCGACTGTCATATCGAACACTTTTGCAATGGCAGTTCCGATGGCACCCTCATATTTTGTGGTGTTGCCGAAAACCATATTATCCGCCACAATACGTCCCTGCCGGTTTGCCGGATTCGCTAAGTAGTTGAGCCAGGGTTTTCCCGTTAAAGGATGCGGAAACTCAATGGCATCGCCCACTGCGTAAATATCTTTTACAGAAGTTTGCAGAAATTTGTCCACCCAAATACCGCCTGTTTCCCCAATTTTCAACCCGGCTTCTCTTGCCAATTTTGTTTCCGGTCGAACGCCGATGGAAAGGATAACCATATCTGTTTCAATAGTTTTTCCTGATTTAAAACAGACTACAATTTTATTGTCCTGTTTTTCAAACCGTTCTACGCTTTGTTCAAGAAACAGTTGTACCCCTTTTTGTAAAAGATGATGCTGCAGATGTGCGGCGATAGAAAAGTCAACGGCGGGCATAAGTTGATTCCCCATCTCCACAATAGAAACTTTAGCCCCTGCATGATGCAAATTTTCAGCCATTTCCAGACCGATAAATCCGGCACCCACCACTACGGCGTTATTCACCTTTCGAGAAGTGAGGAAGTTCTTGATGTTATCGGTATCTTCTACATTTCTTAGCGTAAAAACACCTTCAATATCAATTCCTTGTAGTGGAGGTTTCACCGGTGTGGCACCCGGCGACAGTAGCAGTTTGTCGTAAGACTCAGTATAAACCGAGCCATCTTTGCGTTTTACACTCACAGTTTTTACTTCAGTATCAATGGCAACCACTTCATTTTCAACCCTTACGTCAATGTTGAATCTTTTGCCGAACGAAGCGGGCGTTTGCAAGAACAGGTCGTCTCGTTCCGCGATGACCCCGCCGATGTAGTAGGGGAGTCCGCAATTTGCGTATGAGATGTAGTTTCCTTTTTCCAGCATAATGATTTCGGCAAACTCATCCGCTCTGCGAATTCTTGCCGCGGCCGTTGCGCCCCCCGCAACCCCTCCGATAATGATGTGTTTCATAAAGTTTCTGTTAATAATGATTAGATAATAACGTGTGAAAAATAAAAATATTTGGAAGAAAAAAAAGAGAGCGAGAAGAAAACCTTTTTTTCCCTATTGCCTATCATCGCGAAGCCTTAATAAATAGTATTATAGCTAAAAATAGAAGGGCCGCCATAGTGCTTGATGCCACAAAGTATAATACAACGCCTGCTACAATGATTAAAATAGTAATTAATATAATCTTTATAATTCTATCTGCTGTTTTCCATCTATTATCTTGTGCCTCAGCCTGTTCAGTAGTTTTATTACCGTATAGAACTCCATACTCATTTTTATATTTTTCGCAGATTTTGTAATAGTTTTCATCACATAATTTGAATTTGCAAGATTTACATATTGGGTTATCTGAAGTACGGTGCATGGCCTATAACTTGTTTGTAATTTTCTGCGGCAAAAATCGGATTTGTATTTGACAACTTTTGACAATAGAAAAATAATTGTATTTTCGCAGAAATTTTTATAGTAATGGACCAACCCAAAATTGAACGCCTGCTCAGACTCATGAAAATGCTTACAGGCAACGTAAATTACACTATTTCAGACTTTAACCCCGCCCCCCCCACCACACAATATTTTGGCACTATTGTTGTTAATAACAACGTTATTAATTTGATTTTTAACAGATGAATTTTAAGTTTTCAGATGAATTGAAAAACGCCTTGGAAGAGGCAAAGAGAATAGCCGTAAAGTATGGCTATAGTTCTGTGGGAGTGGAACATGTGGCGCTTGCCATTTTTAAAACTGCTTCCATGAATTCCGTTCAACAAGTTTGTGATTTGTACAAAATAGATACCCCCCAGTTGTGTGCACGGATTCAAGAAATGCTTCAAGACAACGAGCATAAAAGCGATACGGAGGTGGATACGATTAAGTTTAACGTGCTTACCGAAAATCTGTTCCGCCTGGCTTATTTGGTTTCTAAAGAGTGCAGAAGCGAATATATTGAGATGATTCACTTTGTGTTGGCTATTTTGAAAGATGGCAGAACCGATTCGAACAATGCCATAAAATCGTTGCTACGCAGAACCGGCATGACGTATGAAAATGTGATTGCAGAACTCAAAAAAGAGGAGGCTCCGCTTGGCTTCGGCGCAGCAATGGCAGGAACCGACGATGAGGATGAAGACGAGGATGACGACGACCGCCGGCGCGGTAAAAAATCGCAAAAAGGACAGGCAAGAAGCGCTACGCCCATGTTGGATAGTTTTGGTAAAGATTTGACAAAAAATGCTGCAGAAGGTAAGTTAGACCCCATTGTAGGTCGAGAGAAGGAATTGGAGCGTATTGCGCAGATTTTGAGCCGGAGAAAGAAAAATAATCCCGTACTTATCGGCGAACCGGGCGTGGGAAAATCGGCCATTGCTGAGGGACTTGCCCTTCGCATTTCGCAAGGAAGAGTTTCAAGAACGCTGCTCCAAAAACGCATTGTTGCTTTGGATATGGGCTCTTTGGTTGCCGGAACCAAGTATCGCGGTCAGTTTGAAGAACGCATGAAAGGAATTTTGGCAGAATTGGAAAAAAATCGCGATGTGATTCTTTTTATTGATGAGTTGCACACGATGGTGGGGGCAGGCAGTCCGCCGGGTAGCCTCGATGCCTCCAATATGTTCAAACCGGCACTGGCCAACGGAGATCTTCAATGTATCGGTGCCACAACTTTGGACGAATACCGTCAATATATTGAGAAAGACGGCGCATTGGAACGCCGTTTCCAAAAGATTATGATGGAGCCCACTACCGTAGAAGAGACACTTGAAATTTTGAAAAATATTAAAGACCGCTACGAAGATCATCATTTGGTACGCTACACTGAAGATGCGCTGCATGCCTGTGTGGCGCTTTCATCACGCTATATTACAGACAGATGTTTACCCGACAAGGCGATTGATGCCTTGGATGAAGCGGGATCACGCGTGCATATTACCAACATCCACGTGCCGCAAGAGATTTTAGACCTTGAAAAACAGATTGATGATTTGCAAAAATTGAAGAACGAAGCGGTGGCAAATCAACAGTTTCAGTTGGCAGCCGATTATCGCGATGCTACAAAAAATGCGGAAGAAGCGCTGGCACGGCATAAAAAAGAATGGGAAAACCAGGCGGAAATTATACGTCCGGAAGTTACCGATGAAAATGTGGCAGAGGTAATTGCCATGATGACCGGCGTGCCCGTGAAGCGCATTGCCAAAAATGAAGGGGAAAAACTGATGTTGATGGCGCAGGAACTGGAAGGAAAAGTGATTGGTCAGGATGAAGCGATTTTAAAAATTGCAAAAGCCATTCGTCGAAACAGGGTAGGACTGAAAGACCCCAATAAACCTATTGGAACGTTTATTTTTTTGGGACCTACCGGAGTGGGAAAAACCTACTTAGCCAAAGTGTTAGCCGATTATCTGTTCGACTCGCAAGAAGCGATGATTCGTTTGGATATGAGCGAGTATATGGAAAAACATACCGTATCGCGTTTAATCGGAGCGCCCCCCGGATATGTGGGTTATGAAGAGGGCGGGCAACTTACGGAAAAAGTGCGCCGCAAACCCTATTCCATTGTGTTGTTAGATGAAATAGAAAAAGCTCACCACGATGTGTATAATGTTTTGTTGCAAGTGTTTGATGACGGACAACTGACCGACGGCATCGGCAGAAAAGTGGATTTTAAAAACACCATTATCATCATGACTTCCAACATCGGCTCCCGTGAACTGAAAGATTTCGGGACAGGCGTGGGGTTCACTACCTCGGCAATACAGGCAAACAAGGGCAAAATGGAGCACAGCGTATTGGAAAATGCCCTCAAAAAGAATTTCGCCCCCGAATTTCTAAACCGCATTGATGATATTGTGTATTTCAACAGTCTAAATAAATCTGAAATAATAAAAATTATTGACATAGAGTTAAATAAAGTGTTACAACGAGTGGCAGGTCTCGGCTTGGAGGTAACGATTACCGACAAAGCTAAAGATTTTCTGTCGGAAGCAGGCTGGGACAGCAACTACGGCGCCCGTCCGTTGAAACGCGCCATCCAAAAACATGTGGAAGATGTGCTCGCCGAAGAGATTCTCCTCAACCGCATTGACGATACAAGGAAAGTTACTTTAGATTATGATGAGGTAACGGAGAAGATGAAAATAATCTGAAAATTATCTCTCAAATATTCAATCTTTCTTTTTTAATATTGTAAGACTAATCAAGCCTAACCTATTTTTTGTGCACCATTATTTTGATTTTGTATTCCAATTCTTTTACTTCCTCTTTGGCCGCTTCAATTTTCTTGGTAAACTCGGCTTTCAATAAATCGGCGTTTTTGGAGTTGGCGAAAAATCCTAAATTATTTTCCCACAATGCAATATCTTCTCTTAACTGCTGCAGTTTGTTGGTTAAAAATCTACGTTCTTTGTCTAAAATTTGGTCTGCATTGGGGTTATTCAATATGGTTTCCACTTTTGATTTGAAATTACTGCGTTTCACATCTTCCATCGATATTTTCAAATCTTGAAAACGTTTGTTCACTGCTTCTCTGAATTTGTTGTAAATCCGGTCTTTATCTTTTCGTGGAACGTGTCCAAGTTCCATAAATTCACGCTGATACGTTTTCATTACTTCCAAATTCTCATTCTTATTGTCCGTAAATTCGTGCTCTTCAATTTTCTTAATCAACTCCTCTTTCTTTTGAAGATTTTCAACTTCAATAGTTTGAGAATTAGAAAAATAGTGTGATTTATTAGCAAAAAACTTGTCGCAAGCAGTGCGGAATCGCTTCCAAACTGCTTCGGAGTTTTTGCGTGCGGTTGGACCAATTTGTTTCCATTCATTTTGAAGGGCAATCACTTCTTCGGTCGCTTTTTTCCAATCTGTTCTCAACGCAAGAGCTTCTGCCTGAATGGCTAAAGTAAGTTTTTGGTTATAATTTTGAAGTTGCTCACCTTTAAGTTGTTGTAAATATTCTTTTTTAGAAACGAAAAATTTATCTAATGAGCCCTTAAATCTTTGCCAAATTTGTTCATTTAATTTTGCCGGCGCCGGTCCCAAAGTTTTCCAAACTTTCAACAATTCTGTCAGTTTGTCGCTTACCATATTGCTCTCTTTGAGTGTTTCGGGAGTAGAAGCAACCAATTCTTCTGCTTGTTCACAAATCACCACTTTTGCATTGTAATTGTTTTGCTGTTCTTCTAACAACGAATCGTAATGCGCCCTGCGTCTTTGATTTAATTGATTAGAAGCATTTTTGAATCGCTCCCAAATCTCCTCTTTTTTGTCTTCCGGAACCGGACCAATTTCGCGCCACTCTTCATGAAGATGTTGTAATGTTTTGAACGATTTGCTAATTGATTCTTGCAAAAGCAGTTCTTCGGCTTGTTCACACAACTTTACCTTTTTTTCTAAATTTTTTCGCAAATCTAAAGAACGTAACTCCTTGTTAATGCGAAGAATATCAAAGAATTTTTCTACATAAAAATGGTAGTGTTGCCATAAATTTGAAGATTCATTTTGCGGAACGGGTCCAATCCCGCGCCATTTTTCCTGAAATTCCTTAAACTTATCGTTTAATATTTTTAAGTTGGATTCTGTTTCAACCAACTCTTTCAATCCCTGAATAATCTGTTGTTTGGCTTCCAAATTCTTTTGTTTCTCCAACTCTAAATTCTCAAGGAATTTTGTTTTATTATCTTTATATGTTTTTAACGCATCATTAAATTTTTCTTCCCATTCGGCAGGAATATATTCAAACTCCTCTTTATTTCCTCCTTCTTCAATGAATTGATTTAACGTTTCGTTTTTATATTCTTTTATTTTGTTTATGATGGCAGCTTTCAGCACGCCTACCCGTTGTTTGATACTATTAATATTCTCATTACTAACTACTTCTTGTAATGTCTCGACCAACTGTTCAACAGATAAATCCCCATACTCTTTTTCAATATCTTCTATAGATTCGGGTTCTTTTTCTGTTTCCTCTTCATCAGCATCCTCATCCTCTACTAAGGGAGCTTCTAAAAATAAGGGTTCAGATGAAGTTGGGATTTCTGCATCAGCTACTAAGGGTGCTTCTGAAGATAAGGGTTCAACAACATTTTCCGCTACTAAGGGTGCCTTTACTAAATCAGGGTTTAAGGTATTTTCTTTCTTCTTTTTCCTTGTTCCTTTCTCCTTTTCCGCTACTGAGGTTTTGGTCTTAGGTTTTTCAACTCCCTTTTCTTTAGCAGTCGTTTTTTTTGTTGTTTTAGTTTTTTCAGCTGCAACTGTTTCGGTCTTGGTTTTTTTTACTGGTTTTTTTGCTACTAAGGGTGCCTCTTGAAAATCAGGGTTTAAGGAATTAACTTTCTGCTTTTCTGCTTTTCTGCTTTTCTGCTTTGTTACTGAGTGTGCCTCTTGAAAATCAGGGTTAAAGGAATCTTCTTTCTTCTTTTTCCTTGTTACTTTCTCCTTTACTGAGGGGTGGGCTTCATTTGAAGCGCCGGCGTTCACCACTTGATTTTGCAACTGCTCATCTTCCGGGTGATTGAGGGTTTTCTTTGCCATAATAATTTAATGTTAAAAATTTGAGGTTTTTGGGTTTTAAGATTCAAAGTTCAAGGTTCAACTTTGAACTTTGAACTTTTGAACTTACGCAATAATTCTTGTGCCGCAATTAGGATTTCCTAACTGACCGGCTTCGGTGATGATACATTCTTTGCCGCCATATTCAATGAAGAAGATTGCAGCGCGAATTTTGGGAGCCATGGAGCCTTCGGTGAATTGACCTTCGGCTAAGTATTTTTTTGCTTCGGTAACCGTTAAGGTATCCAAAGCTTGTTGGTTTTCTTTTCTAAAGTTGATATAAACTTTTGGAACATCGGTAAGAATATAAAACTCGTCGGCTTTCATTTCCAACGCGGCGAGTGCAGAGGCTAAATCTTTATCAATCACGGCTTCCATCCCTTTGCTGCCGTTTTGGTTGCGCACCACGGGGATTCCGCCGCCACCGCAAGTAACCACCACATATCCTGAGGTTGCCAAACGTTGCACTACATCAATATTGCTAATATGCTTCGGAACAGGGGAGGCCACAACTTTTCTCCAGCCGTTTCCTTTCGGGTCTTCCACATATTTTGCGCCGGTTTCTGCCGCAAATTTGTCGGCTTGCTCTTTGGTGTAATAAGGACCCACCGGTTTTGTGGGTTTTTGAAAAGCGGGGTCATTTTCATCAACCACCACTTGAGTTACTAATGTAATCACGTGTTTACGAATATTTTCCTTAAAGAAAATATTGCGAAAAGCCAATTCAATCATGTATCCGATAGAGCCTTGCGTTTCTGCCACGCAAACATCCATGGGCATTGCCTCAATGTCGTACAGTTTAACGCCGGCATCGTGCTGCAGCATCACATTGCCTACTTGCGGTCCGTTTCCGTGACCTATCACCAAGTCGCAATCCTGTTCATACAAACGATGTAACGATTTGCATGTATCCATCACATTTTGAAGTTGTTCTTGATAAGTTCCTTTTTGTCCGCTTCTGAGAATGGCATTTCCGCCAAAAGCAACCATAACTAATTTTCTTCTTTGGGTATAAATCATGATAAAAGTGGTTAATAATTAGTGTTTAATGATTAATGTTGTAATTTGTGAATATAATGCGTATAATTTATTGTTTTTAATATGCAAAAAGGGGCGCGAAAATATTAAAATTTATATATCAGGCGAAGTTAAAATAAATAGAAGTTAAGAAGTTAATTACTTTTCGGCAAAAAATCTTTTCGATATAAGCAATTATAATAAGTTTGTAAGAATGCCCGAAAATAATCAAATTGCTTTCGTTGTGTGGCATCATTTAGGTTGGTAATATGATTTTGTAAATAACAATCCTCAAAACGATAGATATCCGGTGCGCCCGAACCATCAAAATAAATGAGTAAAGCATCGCTGATACCCTGGTAAGTTTGTCCAGCAAAATTGGTAGCAAAGGGCAGCCTGTCCGGTTCGTTAAAAAAGTCTCTCCCAAAAGCAAAATAGGGTTCACTGTATTGTAACAATCCTAATATTGTGGGCATTATGTCGGCTTGTTGGGTTACTTCATAAAATTGCCCTCTCACACTTTGGTCGGGGGTATAGATAAAATAGAAAATCGCATTGCTTCCTTTTGCCGTGTAAGTCTCATCACTATAAACTTCCGAAGAAACGTGGTCGGCAACAAACACAAAAATAGTGTTGTTAAACCATGGCTCATTTTTAACGGCATCAAAAAAATGCCGAATCGCCAAATCGGTGTAAGCCACACAACGGTGAATTTTGGTAAACCCTTTGGGAAGTTTATCCTCGTAATGATCAGGCACAACAAAAGGATGATGTGAAGTTAAATTGAATACGGAAGTAAAAAACGGCGTTTGAAATTGCTTCATTTCTGTTGCCATAAATTGCAAAAACGGCATATCAAAAACACCCCAATAAGGCTCAATCGTTTGTTTATTTACTTCACATTTTTTTTCAAAATCATTTCTGGAAACCATATTTTTAATTCCGGAAAGCACGGCAAACGATTCAAAACCCATCGAGTTTTTTTCTGCGCCGCAAAAGAAATGGGTTTCATAGCCGTTTTTTGATAAAATGGCAGGCAACGCTTCCATTTTTCCTAAAGAAACCGGCATCAAAACAAACGGAGTTTTATAAGAAGGAATAGACGCAAATACGGCGGGAAGTGCATCAATAGATTTTCTGCCGTTGGCAAAGGCGTTGTGAAAACAGACACCCTCTTGCATCAAACTGTCTAAAAAAGGCGTAAATCCTTGTCCGTCAGGATAAAGATGTGGACAATAATACGCGGAATGTTCTTTACTAAAACTCTCCAAAATGAAAAGCACCACATTCTTTTTCTGAAAAGGCGTATCAAATCTATTGTGATGGGTGGGAGAATACATTGCTGCAAGTTCATCCTCCGTAAAATAGTTAAGTTGCTCAACAGGTTTGCGTTCCATCGTTTTAAAAATACACATCGGATTATTCAAAATAAGATACGATTTTGCCGGAGTTTTGGCATAGAAAGCCGCATTTGTTAAAGTATAGGGTCGTAATCCGTGCGCAAATCCGCCGCGCACGCCGCCCACCCAAAGTACAACAAAAGCAACCAAAACAAACAGACTTACAGGATAATAGAGCCAATGACTTTTAATTTGTGTGGAATGATAGCTGATTTTTTTGTAACCCAACCATAACCCCAACGAAAGAACAATCCCTATCATGAGCAGCCACCAATTTGAAATTAGTGATTTCCAAATAATTATAGCATTATTAGAATTATTGATAAAATGAAGTTCATCTATCGTAAAACGTTTGGCGGCATAATGAAAATAAACCGCATCGCTTAAATTCAGTATTACAATACATAAAATATTAGGAACTATGTACATCCAAAACAACGCATTTTGGTATCCTTTTCGTTCTCTAAACCGAAATGGCAGCAGCGACATGACAATAAAAACCACATTTAAGTATAAAATCCCGATATTACCGAAAATAAACGAGCCGCGCAGCAGCATGAAAAACTCTGAAAATGTGATGTTTCCAATAATATCTTTATTGTAGATATAAAAAACAATTTGCGTGAGGATTAATGTTAGATATAGCAATGATAATCTCAATAAAAAAGTAGTGAAATCGTTTTTGAGTATTTTTCTAAAATGCATAAAGTAACGACATTATTTTTTCGGCGACAAAAGTATTATTTTATCTATAAGAGTCATAATTATTTCAAGTATTAACTATTGATTTACTTTGGTTTTATTACATTTTTTTGTTGTTTATGCTCTGGTTTTATTACAAATTTATTATCTTTGTGCCGTTGAATTATTACAAAAAAATGATTAATAGAAACGTTATCAATAGTTTACATTATTGGAGTAAACAAAAAAAACGGAAACCACTTGTTTTACGTGGTGCCCGGCAAGTAGGAAAAACCACT
>Ga0209628_10002283_pt1 | contig 12930 bp, 10 predicted proteins | sample TergutCu122P4_FD_187285 | JGI IMG/M metagenome (GOLD analysis project Ga0209628, IMG submission 187285) | Cubitermes ugandensis P4 segment gut microbial communities from Kakamega Forest, Kenya - Cu122 P4 (SPAdes) (version 2) | ecosystem: Host-associated > Arthropoda: Insects > Digestive system...
GTGAAGGAACATGATATTTGTGCCAAAGCAATTGTTACGAAATTAACATACATTACACCACTCACCACTTAGCATTCAGCCATCCATCTGTCAGTATTATTTCATTATGATGATCACATAAATGCATTTATCACCAAGTGGATTGTTGGCACATGGGAGCATTACTGATTTAGTGGTGTTGAAGAGATAGGAAGTCTGACCTTTTAACTTAGCAACAGGTGATTTTTAAATATTATTTTCAGTCTTCATATTTGTTGTTAGAATTAATGTGACATGCACTGTATACAAAGTATTTTTTTGTTCCAGGTAATGTGACGTGCAGTATACAGAAACTATTTTTATCAGCCAAAGAAGAATAACTGAATCAACTCCTTCTTCTGCCTTTATTCTCAATAAATATGAATGTCAGGTGCCTCTGCTGTGGAGATATTATTAGTAACCATAACATTTGATTAAAAGAGCTAACTCATTAAGTGATAAAAATATTTGGTAACTGGTGAGATGGAAAGTTTATCAGATGTGACAGGAATCTCTCTTTATGGCAGAACTTCTCTGCCTTAACTTTAGGCCTTCATGGATACTGCCAAAATATTAATTGTATATTTTATTGTATCTCCTTCTGACAAAACCTGATCCCAGGTGCATATATAGGCATAGTTTGTTCATTGACTGAGTAACTCTTTGTGTAAGACTGAACTTGAGTCCTTTTTTATTTATTACAAGATGATAGATAGTATTCAGATAACAGTAAAGGTTGCCTTCTATCAACTGTGGAACATGATCACTGTTTGAAACTGATAGTAGTTGTGACCCATCATACTAATGTTCCACATTTTGGCTGCGCACTACAGACTGTATGATTTTGTGCATGGAATATTCTGTGCGTGACTTGGAATGTGAGTATTAAATTGTTGTAGCACCAACCAAAGATGTGCAATTTATCTCCAGGAAAGCTGGTTTTTTTGTTTCCATATTTTTACAGTTTTGGTTGTTTAATTTAGGTTCAGTATGGCTGTTTTCAGTTCTGGCATTTGTAAATTAATCTTAGTGCCTGCTCACACACTCTTCAGTCCATAGTATTCATAACACACCTGCAACCCGTTTTAACTTGTGTACTTATAGCGAACATTTCAGCTCCCTTGCCCACAGGGAGTATTGGTGTAAGATAAGAGTATTACAGATGTCATTATTTACAGTCACAAGTGTTTTCAAGATATTATATTTTCTTTAACCATGTGACTTTCAGTATAGTGGTACCTCATCCATTGTGGGGGTTAGAGGGACTGATCATGACATGTTTGGCAAAACTGCATTTTGCTTACTCTTGATGGGTAAAGTAGGGTTATATGAATATGGATGCTGATAGAACCACCCCATTACTTAAAATAGTTATGTTTATGGTCATTAAACATTAACACAGTGTTTGAGTAGCTGATGCTGCCAGCTTCCACTGTGGTTGACTGAGTAACTGCCTATGTTTATCCATGTGTATTCAAATTTTCTTTTCAGCACACATCAAATTTTTTTTACCCTAACTGCATGTAGTCGAAACTGCACTGGACAAAACCACACTGGGTGAGGGGTTATTTGATGTAGAAAACTGATGACAGCAAATGTGAAATAATGACATGTTATCTTAGAATTGAAGGGTGAGGTAATTTTTAAGCTGTTAAAAATGCAACTGAGAACTGTGTGTTCATCTAATCATTTTATGTTTTGGATGTTATGGCATATGCCAGTATATTTACTGTGTTTTTGGAAGCTTTTGAACAATATGTTTCTTTAATTTATGATATATACTTTTTGTGAAAGCTTTTTTTGCATCATGTTTATATAATAACTGTATTTGTGTATTGTTTTATTTTAGAATGGGGAAGCCATATGAAACTTACTTTCTGGTTTCTGAAGTGTAAAACTTGTGTGTTCATGTATGAGGCTCCTTCAGAAATGATTGAGACTTATCTGGAATACAGGCTAAGAGATGATGACGGCCACACAGTCATACTGTGACACAATCCACAGATTCCACTGAGACCAGTACACCACTGTCAGTGTTTCAGGATGGTAGGATGGTATGTGCTGACTTGCAGACAACACTGCAAGTTGTTTGTGAAGTGGTGGATGTGTTAGGACAGTGAATCCTAGGGACTCCAGTGTGTGTTTTTGATATCTGTTGTGTGGCCTGCCTGGCACTCTCACACAGCACTGACATTTTCTTTGCTTCTGTGCCATGGGGTGATTTTCTGATGACATGAGAAGATGTCACAGTAAATGACTTTACTGTTGTCCCCGGGACAGTCACTCTGCCAGTGGGATGCCCTCCACATCCCAGAAGAAAATGGCCATCTGCATTCCAGCAGGGAGAGCTGCTTGAAATTTCTTAGGCTGAGAACTTTCATGATGTTTCCATTATATAGTCTTTCCTTTAGATGAGTATGTTTACAGCTTGGCAAAGAAACTGTCATTATAGTCATCATGAATTATGGCAGCTGACATGTTTGCACCCACATCTGCGTTTTTGCTGGCATAAAGTCCAATGACACTTGGTGTGCACACTGTCTTCACATCCTGATGAACTATTACAGAAACTGTTGCATGAGACAGGCATGTTTCATGTTGTAATTCATCAAATATTCTGTCCTCCAAGATTATAGGGATACATTGTACCATTGCTAACATGTGGGCTACTGCAAGTTGGACTGGGCTGACCCCATCTGTTCATTGTCATGTCTGCTGTTGAATGCCGTCATCCATCAGCAGACATTATGGTGGCCAGATGCTGCTTCATCACTGACTGCCCTAAACTGATGGTGATGTTATAAGCTGATGTGTGTTCTTTCCACAGGAGTGACACAGTCTTATGTTGCCTGTGATAATCACCATTCTTTACATGTACACTCATGCTTAAGACTTAACTTGGAATAGAATATGCTGCAGGACACTGCTGCCATGTCCTGCATAAATATTGTGCTATACCAGTCTCAGTCTGTATAAGCATGGGATGGGAACCACCTAGTTACCAGGTGTCATACAGTGTTTCCATTAGTCCCAGTCATTACTGAATTACTTTTGTAATTATATATTTTGGGTAACTTTAATTTGCAGATAGTAGAGGAAAGCAATTATTCAAGTATACTTCTATTCTTATATGTCAGAACTATAGTTGAGTCAATGAAAGAATCAACATGGGTAATGGGAGTTACAGTCAGCTGCCTACTCCCCCACCATACCTACATTGCCTATGTCTCTTGTTTTGCTTGTTAAAATTGACAAAAAGATGAACCAAGAATACATAGAGAGAGAGAGCAAGCAAACATGTAGGCAGTGGCAACTAAAGAGAGTGAAGAAGGCAGGCCGAGGGGTGGCAGATGAGTGGGGGGAAAGTCATTGACTCAGCTGTACGAATATTACTCTATTTCCTCAAATGCAAGACGAGGGTTTTTCCTTAAATTTGGTGCTTAGATATATGAGGTCATCTTAAAATCGAGTATGAAGTGCAGAAACAGACCACTCTGAACCAGACCACACGAAGCCAAACCAGGGCCTGCATCACCAAGTTGTCATGCAGGATCTGTGCTCTTCTGAGTTATTACACAGCACAGAGTGGTAATTTATTACCGACGTTTCGGGACAACCTATCAGCCCCATCTTCAAGGGTCAAGAAATCCAAAACAGAGAACAACTGAAGTTAACTGACACAATCTTCTTTTTCAAACTTTGAAGAGGATGGGGATGTTAGGAGTGAGCGTTAGGAAAATGAAGGCATTGACTGTGAAGATGGAGACAGTGACTCTGATTGGTGAGGGCAGATAGAATCTGACGTGCCTTGTGTATTAAGTGTATGAAATAGTAAAATTTTTCGCTTAGCCGATGTTTTATTTTTGGGGGGTCGACTTAGATTTAGATAATCATATTTTCCCTTTGGCAGACATGTTGTATTTGGGGGATCATCTTAAATTAGAGTTGTCTTGCATTTGGGTAAGTGCAGAAATTATTTTGTGTTGTGTGTAATATACAGGGTAAGCCAGAATGAAGAAGACATGCCGATGGAAAAATGCCACATCCCAGTAGTTATTCTAAAGATAATTGAGGATAGTAACATTTTGTATTATCACATCATGGTATTACAGTCATTGTAAGTGCTGGCATGCACTGTGAAGGGTCTCGTATCATTCCTTAATTGCTTCAGTTAATGAACACTGATATGCATTGAACAGATTAGTTTGATGTTTTGGGATAATGACAGGTCACTAATACAGAAGTACGATTATGTTAACCTTTTTGTTCCTGAACCAAATTTGTGACACTGTTAGTATGTGTTGTATTTTTTACCATGATCTTTGTATTATGTAGATTGCACTTGCGTAATGAGGGCATGTAGGCTTGGACACAGCAGCTTATTTTATGCTTGAGCAGTAAGCTATCCTTCAAGTTGTGGTGTTGAATTTAGTCACATTGCCAGGCAATGTGTTGATTTCTTTGCAGTCCTACACCTTCACTTGCTCTAACGGATATCCATTGCTGGCCATCTTTATCATTGTTATTATCATCCTGTTAGTGAGGGTAGACCCTGATAGGTGCTGCCATCTAAAAATGTGAATTCGTAACTTGGTCAGAGAAAAATGTTCTTCAGTGACATTCTGTTTTACAGTATTGTAGAATCCAAATTATCCAAGCAAGTGAAGGGAAGAGGATATACTAAACTGAAAAACATAGATAATTGAAAATATTTTGTGTGATGCACATACAGAACACCACAGTATGCTGTGTAAGGGTCGCTCATTTAAACTCCTTTTCACTACAGCATAGATTTTCCTGGCTGCTGTAATGTCTGTATACTTGAGCCCTCTCTGAACCTTGCAAACAAGCAGAGTATCAAAACATTAGCACTTCTGTGACAAACATACCCAATACTTTTTCTTTTTTCTGCACTGTCATTATCCCACCTTCTTCTCCTTCATTTTGCAGCAGCACTGACATCATCTCTGTCCATCATGTACTGGAAGCCTGGTTCACATGCCTCACTTTGCTGCCAATCTACAACATTATCTTCATTGATGTTTTCAAAACATATCATAACATACATGATATCAGCAACTTCAGACTTACTGACTTCTGCATTAGGGAAACATCACAGGTTTTCTTATAGCATGGAAGACATTTTCTGCATGAATAAAACCAGAATTACTGGATTGGCAGAACACCACATAGATGGTTTACTGACATAGCATCCAACACCACCAGTCCAAACAGTTACAGATATCAATGCTCCATGGCTAATTATTGGAAAAGTACTGCATTTGTGATACATGTTGCAAGCTGAGCTTCCTACTTGACAGGTCAGATTGGGTTTTCCATGGCCAGGTTAAAATTTGGAGTGAGGTGGTGATGTGGCATATTTCCAAAATACTGGGTCTTGGTACCATGCATAACTATAAGTGTGGACGTAATGGTAGAACTGATCGGTTCTATTATGTATATTGATGTGAGTATGCAGCTTTTCCTCTTCAGCACAAGATGCCTGCAGTGAATGGACATTTTAATCTAGGAACTTCTCTGGACAACTACCAATCAGATCATATTTCACTGTGAGGCTAAAGTAATTGTAGCTGTTTTCATTGTTAATGAAGTGTGTTCATTATTGGATCAGTCTTCATCAGTAATTCATTGTGTCCAAAACAGGCACCTTGACTTTTATGACACAACTTGTCCATGTTCCCAAAGAATATGATATTCCTCTTAACTATGTGATTTACTGTTGCAATAAGTCTTCAGAAATACATGTTATGTGGGACCATTCTCTTTCACATAATGTCTGAGATAAACAATGTAATGTAGACTTGGTGTTTATAAATGAATTTATTACTCCCTCCACTTTTGCATGCAACCAAAATGAATGGGAGTTACCCTCATAAGATCATTGTTTTGTGAATGTACTGCCATTATTGAAACCCATTCTTAGATTGCTCATGCTGCAAAGGATTGAGAATCTCAGTAAGAAGATAAAACACTGGATTTTTTGGAATAAATTTTCCAGCAGTGTTCTCCTTTATCACCATTCTTCAGTGTTACCTTGTGTTGTCATGGTCATGGAAGGTGAAGTATCAGACCTGATTTGAATGGGTTTTGTTACCTTACTAATGCACATATTGTACTGTCATTAACACAGCCAAAGTGCTGGGGTTAGGAATATTAGTTTATTAGCTTCAGATGGACTGAGTACCTTGTCATTGGTCTTCTGAAAAATGTTGCCTCTTTCATCAACAGACTTATGACCTGTGAGATGAAAGCACAATGACATCCCTTCACACATGGCTTATACATGATAAACTAGGTTCATTTCTGCCTCTTCATTGCTTCTTTTTATTGCTTTATTTTACATTTTGTTGTACCTGATCATACTTATCTGTTTACAGTATCCTGTTGTAACAGTATGTACAAACAAATCACTTGTTGTATTTCTTAATGGAAATCACAGCACTATTTCAAAGCATTAAGTGTGTTTGTTTCTGCTGTTGTGGAACTAAAAACTGTCACCACCAGTTCAATACACATACTTAACTTCCACGTCTGTACAACCACTGTGCTGAGACCTTGCCAGACACAATTCCTTCAGCCCTGCCTCTACATCCATCCCATTATTGTTTTCTCTATTGACATCTCTGCCTTCCAGCAGGCAGAAACAGTTCCACATGTAACTATACATAATTTTAAAAGCACAGTTTGGAGTATTTTCTGTTATTAAGGCATATCCCAAAGTGTTCTCTTTGTCACACTTTGCAGCACTAAGGAAAAATATGAGAAAACTCAGTGTAGTTGGTTGCATAGACCATTTATGAACATAATGCCTTGTTAATGTAAGGCTGATGCATTGTTAATTAGGGATTCTGCTTGACTGAATGCACCGTACTGCAACTTCTTGCAGTGGTAATGTGCTGGATGCCATAAATAAGATGCATAACTTAGTTTTATGCTGTAAGGAAACATGAGTGCCATGGGGATATGTAATGATTAAATGTAATGTTGCAGAACTTTGTTCTTTTGATCAGTTTCACTGACAATTAGAAGTCAGTATTTCAGATTAACTGTAGTAACATGATCTCATTCCTGTTTCTGTGGTTTCTTGTTCTAGAGAGAGAGAGAGAGAGAGAGAGAGAGAGAGAGAGAGTGTGTGTGTGCGCGCGCGCGCGCGCATTTTCTTCATGTTCACTTAATATGTCATTTTAGACAAAGATGTTGTAAGTAATGTGAGGAACATACTGAACAATAAGAAGCTTCTGTATTTTAATGTGATCATTGGAATTTGTCTATTTGATTATTAAGCTAGATATTTAACCTGTAACATTTATGTGAGAATCTCCTACTTAATGAATGCATAATTTTTGTTGTCACCTTTGTATTCTAATGTAATTTTGCTTTAATGTAATTTTATTGGCCTTCATACAAAGAAGTGAAATGAGGTAAATTTTCTGGAAGGCAGTCTGCACTTATAACATTATTGGTATTGGAGTAAAATATTTGCTTTATGCAACTACTCCTAGGAATGCAACACTATGTGGGTCAGGAGATATCTGTAACACTGTCAACTAATGAACGACCTGCTACATGGCAGCAGCAGAAAAAAAAGTTTGATTTTGTGACATGCTGAATGTATTTACTTCTATGTGGGCTGATCATTTAATTCCGGGACTGATTTTTTTGTGAGTGAAAGTGTAGACTTAACGGCTAGTTGGTCTTGTCTCCTTTGAAGTAGGCCCCTTGTGCTTGTATGCACTTATTCCAGCGTTCCTGCCACTTACAAAAGCACCTCTGGTAGTCACTTTTTGTAATAGCCCTCATTTGTCTTGTCGCGTTGGCTTGAATTTCTTCAACATCATCAAATTGGCAACTTTTCATTGCTTTCTTCAGTTGCGAGAACAAGAAGAAGTTGCACGGAGCAAGGTGAGGGGAGTGGGGAGGGTGTGGGAGGGACTGAATGTTGTGTTTCACCAGAAATTCATTTGTGGTGACAGCCCTGTGAGCAGCAGCATTGTCATGGTGCAGGATCCAATTGTCAGAACGCCACTCCTCATGGCGTTGTCTGCGCACAGCATCGCGGAGGCATTGCAGGACTGTTTTGTAGAATTCCTTATTTACCGTCTGTCCTCTAGGGACGTACTCATGATGAACCAGCCTGTTAATGTCAAAGAACGCATTCAACATGGTCTTGGCATTGGACATCACCTGCCACGCTTTCTTCGGTCGAGGAGATGATGCAGTTTTCCACTGGGAGGACATTTGCTTTGTTTCTGGGTCATATCTGTAAACCCAGGTTTCATCACCAGTGATTACCGAGGACATGAATTTGGGATCTTTTGGGCTCGCTCATGGAGGTCAGTGCAAATTGACACGCGATTGTCGTTCTGCTCCGCTGTCAGGAGTCGGGGCACAAATTTCGCTGACGCGTCTCATTTGCCATTCTTCAGTTAGAATTTTCTGGCACGTACCAAATGCCATTCCAACATCCTCTGCAACCTCTCTGATGGTCAGGTGTCAGTCAGCGCGAATGATTTCTCGCACATGTGCCACGGTCTCCTCGGTGTGGGAGGTGGATGGCCTGCCTGGGCAGGGGTCGTCTTCAAAGGATCGGTGTCCACTTTCGAAATGGGAATACCACTCAAATGTCTTCGATTGACTTAGGCAGGACTCTCCAAAAGCTGCTTGCAGAATTTTATATGTTTCAGCACCAGTTTTCCCCAGACAGAAACAGCAATTGATGCACACACACTGCTGAACTTCCTCCTCCATCATGAAATGAGATGCACACTGCAGGTAGACGTTCACTGAGAGGCTTCCAGAGAGTGAATCTGGGAAATACCGGCTTCCGGTTATGCAGGTACACTTGCACAGAGTTGCCACCTGTCCTGCCTTGTTGCCACTTCGCTGCGTATTATAGCTTCCCCGAAAAAAAAACCAGTCCCGGAATTAAGTGATCAGTCCTTGTATTTTTAACATTTCATACAACTTATATGGGTGTGAGTCTAGGAGCTCTAAATTTGGATTTTGTCCAGGAGACACAGTCTTCTTTTTAAAGTTACTTACCCTAAGTATGTAGGACAGTAAAATGCTTTGCTCTGACACAAATAATGGCAGATTGTAAATTTACTGTAGTCATGATGTAATGACTTTGTGACATCTGATTAAAAATAACATACACGGTCTGTCAGAAAAACATTAAAGTGTTTGAAGTTGTTGGGCTGTTGTTAATCATGATTATGTGAAAAATTGTGTATAGAATAGTGTGTGACTGACAACTTCCTGCAAATTGTTCATCTGCCTAGGCAGAAGGACAGCTCAGTGATTCATGGGAAGCTCTCAGGTGCTGTAATTAACAGGGTAAAATTTATGGTTAAATTTTTCCTGTTTTCAAAGTTTATGTTGATTGTAGAACTTTCATGTATGGTAAGCTGTATACTTGTATTCTTGCTGCCAAACTGCATTGTAATTGAATTTTACTTTGTGTTCTTTTCAACCTGGTAATAAGAGCTTAACCACAGACCTTGTTCATGCAAAATGCACACATGGTGTGTTTTTGGTAATAAGATTGCATGAATTGTACATGAACTGTATAATGAAGGTTTATTATATGAGGTGCGACAATTTAATTCCCAGAATGACCCTGTGAAACCAAAATTTTCTTACCTGTGCACTAGTGGCTGCTGTCGCCTTTGAAATACTCTCCTTGTGAAGCTATGCACTTCGTGAGATGATGGTGCCACTGCCGGAAATAGTCTTGAAAATCATTTTCCGGAATACCTTGCAGTAACAGGTTCACGTTGCGTTGGATGTCAGAAAGGTAAGCAAATCTTTGTCCCTTCAGGGCATTTTTTAATTTTGGAAAGAGCCAAAAATCGCAGGGGGCTAAGTCAGGTGAATAAAGTGGATGGTCCGTTTTTGTAATGGAGTTCTTAGCCAGGAACTCGCAAACTCTTAATGCATCATGTGCAGGGGCATTGTCATGGTGGAGAATCCACTTATCAGGCAACAGTCCGGGTCTTTTCCTCCGAACAGATTCCTGTAACCTTCTCAGCACTTCCAAATAACACTGTTGATTTACCGTTTGTCCTTGTGCAATGAATTCATAGTGAACTATCCCCTTGTGATCGAAAAAACACACAAGCATGGTCTTGACCTGTGACCAAGACATGCGTGCTTTTTTCGGCTGAGGTGAATTCTTTGTTTTCCACTGCATGCTCTGTGGTTTTGTTTCCGGGTCGTATTGAAAACACCATGTTTCATCACCGGAAATGGCCCTATCAAACATCTCTGTATTGTGTAAAAGGTCAGATGAAATGTGAAGCTGACGTTTGTTTCTGATCATGTGTCAAGATTTGAGGCACCATTTTTGCGGAAATTTTTCTCATTCCCAAATTTTCCTTTACAATCTGTCACACTATTTCCCTGTTCATATTCAATTCTTCTGCTATTACTCTCACACTTATTCTTCGATCTGAGTGCAACAAGGTTTGTAATGTCCACATTTGCATCTGTCCTTTGTGTTTTTGGCGGCCCACTTCTTGGGTCATCTTGCACATCTTCTCACCCTTCCTTGAACCACCTGTGCCATTCAAAAACACTCGATTTCTTCATAGCGTATTCACTACAAGCCAATGTTAATAGGGCTAACGTTTCACTAGCACTTTTACCAATCTTCACACAAAACTTGATGTTTATCCGCTGCTCCAGATTCTTGTCACCCATTTTAATGCCAGTCGTTTACCACGGACACATACTGCTTCCTCTGCTGCTCGGGAACAAACGACTCATTTGGTCTGTGGCTTATGTAAACGCAAGTTGGAACATGTCCAAACGTGCTTGAGTACATGAGTTTGCCTGACTCAACACCCCAGCAACACGCTGCGACTATTCTGGGAATTAAATTGTCGTACCATGTACTGTAATGTGGGTACTATGACATTTCATAACATGCTTGTTTTTTCTCGCTTTGTGAACATGAGTGGGCGGAAGTAATGGCTAGGGTGAACTGCATGAGTAGTGTCATTGGTTGTACTCCTTGCCAAATATTATTAGGTTGTTAAAATCAAGGTGGATAAGATGGCATGTTATGTGGCATGCAAGGGACAGAAGGGAAATGCATGCAAAGTTTTGGTGGGAAACCCGAAAGGAAAGAGACCACTTGGAAGATGTGGACACAGTTGGGAGGATAATAATAAAACTGATCTCCAAGAAAGAGAATGGGTGTGAACTGAATCAGGACAGGTACATCCAGCAACAGTCGCTTGTGAGTGTGGTATTTAACCTTTTGGCTCATTAAGTCATGGGAAAATTCTTGACTGACTGGGCAATGAAACAGAGGGACTTTGCTCCATGAAGTTAGTGTTGCTGTACACATCTTCCCATTTTAAGGATGATTTTGTAAACATGTTTTGTAATGCTGTCTTACTGTGCATTTCCCTTGCTTTTTTCATGAGTAGGGGTGTTTACATTTTTTTGTGCTTGAGTGTCCACTGTATGAGTACAGAACTGTATTTTATGTCACATTCATAATTAATTTTTTACTCTACTTTATGTAATTACTGATAATACTGTATGGAAAACAATTTTTCCTCAAGAGGATATATGGTGCATCCATCAAATGGGAGTTTTGATTATCTAAAATCATATATAATGATTTAGTCATATATGTGGACACTTATTTCTAGCCTTTGCCTAAGTCCTTGAAATGTGATTAGTGTTGATATAGTTACAATCTGGTGTGGTTACTTAAAGCTTTGGATTGTATATTTCAATGTGTTAATGAATAAAAGCTTGTAAAAATGTACAACTGAGAAGGATAATAAGTCACATTGTTATTCTGGACAAGAACAGTCAATTTAAACCAACAGGTATATATGGGGAGACAATTGTAAATAAAACTGATAAACTTACAAACATAATAATCCCTGTAATATAGGAGCATCACTCTGTAATTCATGGCAGAAAAATTTCAGCACTAAAATTTAGTGAGCTATGTATGCTTGAAAGTGTGTAGCACAGGGATACACAAATCTCAGGCTCGAGGTCACTTGAGTGACTAAATTTTATACAGTGGCACTTAATATTTGTGGATCCTCAATTTGGAGCATGCTTCGTGTCAATCTCCTGTTGCCAAGAATTTTGAGGTGGCTCCAAATATTTTTTAGAAAATTTGTGAACCCCTGTTGCAGCATCCTTCACATGGTACCATAAGATTGGAGTAGATGTAGAGGAGCCACTGGTTGTTGAAAGCAGGCAAAACACATTTTGAATCATGGTTTTATTATCTTATTGGGGTACGCAGTGTGAATGTGGAGCAAATAGTACAACACAAACCATTTATACAAACTGTTGATCACCTTCGAAATAGTTCCTGAGGTTGAATAGTGCTTGTTGCCAACAAAGAGGAGGGTCGCAAATACCATTGGCATCGCCTGACATGCTAATCTGTACCACCTTATGCCAAACTGCTGTTAAAATTTCCTCTGTTTGCAAAATGTTTACCACACAATGGCTGCTTTAGTTTGGGAATCAAATTGTAGCCCCAAGGACAGAGGTGAGGAGTACAGGGAGTTTGTTAAACTTGCCATTCTCAGTGCCAGAGGATGATGACAGCACTGTCTGCTGAGTGGGATATAGCATTATCATGTAGGATGATGGTCTTTGAAACGTTCTGGTTACTGCTTTCAGACTGCATGATGTAGGTATTATTGCAGAAATGACTGACAATGGTGTGCATCCACTCCAAAGGGTGCAACACCCTTTGGAGTGATATGACAGACATGAACACCTTGGGCATTGTATGCCATAATGATCATCAGCTTCATGGGTGTCAGATTTTGTCAAACCTTGAATTTTCATGATAATTGTGGATGAGATTAGTCAAAGGACCGTCTCTTCAGTTCCAGGTCATAG
>Ga0209628_10002284_pt1 | contig 12927 bp, 11 predicted proteins | sample TergutCu122P4_FD_187285 | JGI IMG/M metagenome (GOLD analysis project Ga0209628, IMG submission 187285) | Cubitermes ugandensis P4 segment gut microbial communities from Kakamega Forest, Kenya - Cu122 P4 (SPAdes) (version 2) | ecosystem: Host-associated > Arthropoda: Insects > Digestive system...
CAGCCATTGAAACTGTAACACGAGACATGATTCAGAAAACGTGGCAGGAGATAGAATTTCGTTTGGACGTCTCCAGAACTACAAACGGTGTACATGTTGAAATGTACTAAGGTAAGTCTAAAACTTTAAACTTTCCTGAACATTTTAAGACGCCAAACGTGTAAATCCGTCCAGTACTTTTTAAGTTATAGCGGTTTCAAATCCCGTCCATCTTTTTCGATAACCCTGTAACATGGGGTCTGGCATTATCATGTTGAAGAAGCATTGGGTTTCTCACCCCTGGACGAAGATGATTGATTTTTACTTTAACCTCTTTATGGGCTGCATGTTAATCTCAGAGTTGATTTTCTTTAATAAGTTGGTCAACGTTTGCTTCTTCAAATTTTGAGTTGTGCTGACAGGCCTTCCAGACTCTGGCTTGTTATTGAGGTCCAAATTTATGCCACCCTTGTTTGATTCTCGCACCCAGTGATGCACAGCACTTATGTCCATCGTATCTTGGCATTAAAAAAAAGAAAGTTATCACCAGTGAATTCCATTGCAAGTAACATTTTTGTGTATCAGAAACTCGGTAAGTACTTGCTGTTTGGTGCACTTTAACACAGTTGGTAGCGAGTCATCCATTTTGAGCAGAATACAGTGCAAACCACTTTGTACCAAGCTGTACACCATGGCAAATTGAAGCTCAAGGAACAAGGAACAATTTGGTACAAGTTCTGCTGCATGGTCACACCATTTGTGTGAGTTACCATCACAGAAGTGTTACTTTCTGAATGCACTGTGTAATATCCACGTGATTACCACTGTATTTACATGATTACTTAATGGTTTTTCAGTGTTTTATTGTATTTTGCTAACTTCATGTAGCTCTAATTTTTAGTTGCATAAGTAATTAACTTTGTTGTTGATTAATCTGTTTGGTAATATGTATGTTTTGTTTTTTATTAACAGACTCCCATATCAAAGTATTTTTGGTGGTGTGTCAGCCATGACAAGAACTCAGTTCCAGAAGGTAAATGGGTTCAGCAACATGTTCTGGGGTTGGGGTGGTGAGGATGATGACATGTCCAATAGAATAAGGCACCATGGCTACCATATCTCCCGCTATCCTGCGAATGTAGCTCGCTATAAAATGCTTACTCATCGTAAACAGCATGCAAACCCAAAGCGGTATGAGTTCCTGAACACAGGAAGAAAGAGATTCAAAACAGATGGCCTTAGCAGCTTGCAGTATAATGTAAAGGAGCTGAATCTGGGTAAACTGTACACTCGAATTCTTGTTGAACTTGCCACTCCTAGCTGATGGAGTGCTTTAGCCAGACTCTGGCGTGGTAAGTGAGCAATGGACTAAGGGAATGCGTAGGTTCTCTTTTCCACCCAGATTCTGGTGTAAGAGAGAGTATGATTAAAAAGTTAAATGTGTTCACCATTTTCTCCCAGCAACATTTTGTGTAGAAAGCTATAGGGTGTTCAAGTTATAAACACTTGATGTTGCTGCATGACACTCTCTCAAAGCCATAATCATTGTTCAGTATGAAAAGCAGGCTGACAGAGTAGTGGAACCTTACACTTTGTACTGATGGTGATAGATTTTGGTACTAAATTTGATTACACAAAGTAGTATTGATATAAATGGTGTTAGATCTGAAGGTGATTTTGTAAATGTTCAGAATTAGTCAGCACATTTGGAAGCTGGCTACAAGTCCCGGTTCACGTAGCTAGCTGAGATCTTGGTACTTAGAGGTATCGATAAATCTGTGGTAGAAGTGGGTGTTACAGATGTCTGTAGAGCCATTTAAATTCTAGTCCTTAAAGATGGATGATGATATGCGGTCCATGCATACATTGTCAGTGTACAGTCTCAGTTGATATTACTGTTGTGCTATAGTATGGAGTATATTGTTTGCTGAAATAATGTAGTCATATTAAGGTCCTATTTTCTAGCAGAGAGTCTCTGAAGATGACAGAAAATTTACAGTACAGTTTGAAAGAGATAAGTGTCCTGTACATGTGTGTTTACTTCCAGAGTTGTTTTACTGACAGTCTTTTGTTGAAGTGTACATTTATGTAACACAGCATTGATTTACGGCAGTGTTACTGATTTGATTCCAAACTCAGGTGACAAGACAGGTTCTCATTGCACATGTATTTTGTCCTACATTAAAGTAATCTGTATTATCTGTCAAATTTACTGCACATCCTATTCATTATGAATAAAAGAATGTATTTCTTGAACGTATTATTAATATTTAGTCATGAGCCTATTGTGCAAGTATGTTTGATGTTTGTTTCCCCCCCCCCATCCCCAGACTTTGAACAGACACACTACTGCATCATGTGAGAACTCTGTATCATATGAGTATAAAGTTGAATTGAGATTATTTGTGGTACATATTGCTCTTGCACAAGTTATACTGTCTTCATAATTAAAGTGGTCCTATTTAAATAAAGTGTACATAGTACTGTAGTTTCACCTTTACTTTGAAATTGAATGCTGACAAACTTCTGGTAAGGTAATTCATATGCATACTGAAATACAATAATTTATTTTTGACACCATGCCTTGTACCGTGGGACTTACTTGAAAATCCAAGTTGTGTGCATACAGAAAGGGATGTGCCAGCATTTTACTGTGAATGTGACATCCATCTTCTTAATCATATGCTATTCAGAAAATAAGGTTGTGTTGTACGTAATTTGGTTGTTACAGTGTATATTGGACAGACTGGTATCTGTAGCTACTTTGCAACTAAAGACAGTTTTCTGTTGCAGTAACCTTCATAAATGGCATTGACTCTTGCCCTTTTGTAAGGTACAACTGGTTTGTGACAGGAAGGCATCTCATACAAACCTCATAGACATCTGTTAGCAGTTTTTGTTTATGATCGCACTATAATAAATTCAGATTTAATTGTTTAATGATGCAAATTATAGTAATGAAAATTTCTCATTCAGCTTTCATTCATATTCAGACATCAGAATCTACCATAATCTGCCCTCTATGAGGCATTCTAATCCACATTTAATGTTTCTGACCAAAGTGAGGTAATGGTATTTAGTTACTGTAGATCTGCCCTCTTAGCTTGGTAAACATACTGTATTGAAGGGCACATCAGAATGTCCAAATCCTTTTTGGCCCCAAAGAAACATGAAGAGTAGATCCCAATATGTGGTGGAGAAAGGAAACAGCAGTGCATGGCTGTATTTGTGTTACTTCAACCAGAAAATGCATATTTTTAAACTGGAAACTGCCACATATGTCAAAAATAACAAACTGCAACCACTCTAGTGTATGCAAACTCGAGCTGAACTGATGGGTTATGTAGGGGTATTTTTACATTCCATTGAGGTGTTTTAGAGTGGAATGTATGAAATGTGTGCTAACTTTCTTTCAGTTTAACATAGGTTTGTGAAGGATGTGTTTGAACAGTATATATATTTTTCACCTAAATGATGATTACAGAACTTCAGAATTATAATTTTTAATCCATATGCAGATGCATACCAGTTATGACTGTGAATACAATGTAATTTGCATCTCAGGTTCTGTAAGGTGGGTTTTTCCTCATTTAGTGTTCCCTGAGTAAGGTATCAACCTAATTCTCAGTGTTTATTTTCTCACTACTGAAACAATGAATACAGATTTTCATTGGAATTTAGGCTCTTACATTCAGTTTATGATGCTGAAACAGGAAAGAATAAATTCATGGACTAAACAGCTTTTATTGTTTGGATTTATTCCTTTTTAAACAAAATCACACTTTCTTGAAGGTTGGAAAGCACATTTGTAATTTCTATGTATTCGTAGTATTCCCTCCAAAGTAGTTTCATCTGTTGAGAACTGAAAACAAAAGTAGGAAATACGTGTCTAAAACATTTGAGTTATAGGGTATTGTAGAGTTTAATATAACATTCTTGGATTCACAATCTCCACTACCATTTATCTTGATGGTTATTGAATGATGGTTTGCTTTCGTGTTACTTTTTCTATCATTATTATGCAACATGTTTATTTAAAATATCTGATGAGATGAAAGTAATTTGGATGATAATTACTTCAGACAGGTATGAAATTACACCTAATGAAGGTCTGAAACATTAACTTATTTGACAGCCTACCCCTTTGCAGAAATGTTCGCATAATTCTAGGGCACGTACATTCATATCTGTGAAGTGAATTAATTTTATGTGGGCAGAATAAAATAGCATGTTCAAGGCGTGTTTGTATTCTGTTTTCAAAAGTAAACATTCCAGAGACTGAATAACCATGTTCATTGTTTATCAATATTGCCTTGTCATTAAGTATTTGTCAGTTGTATGTTACTATCATCATACTACCGTTTCTGTTTACAAATTTTCCCAGTGACAAAACAAGAGCAGTCTACATCATACAGTTACATTAAAAAAATCTTTCTGTTGTGAATATAAATTTCCTGGTTTTACACACTGTTAGTTGTGAGAATAATAGGCAGGAAGTGTGGGTTTTTGGCTTATGAAATATTTATGTCAAAATATGTTGGGTAAATCATTTTGTGAGTTTGGTAAATTTGATGGATGTTCTCCCCTCCAACACTCTCCCTAACCTTATATTGTGGGCTTACGTAATTGATGTTAAATATCTGTTAAATTCTGTTGCATACTGAATGTCCATAATATACTTCGTTTCTAGAGGGTCTGAAACTTCTTAATTCCTTGCAGATCTATCTTGCTGAAATGTATTTTCTTCTAGTGACTGAACTTGTTCATTGGCATGCATTTGTGTATGGATAAGTATTTCTGGTGTTTAAAATTGAGAAATATGTCAGTATTTGATGCACGTTTAGTAAACACTTTGAGGAATGATTATTAGTAGTAGTAGTAGTAGTAGTAGTAGTAGTAGTAGTAGTAGTAGTAGTAGTAGTAGTAGTAGTAGTAGTACCAACAGCAGCAGCAGCAGTAGTAGTGGTATTGGAAAAAACCTGTTAAATTTCAAATAATGTGTAAAAATTATGATAGAAGTGTGGCAGTTTGATAAAAAAAATGTGTGGGAGATGAAGTCAGAGAGTAATTGGGCAGAATCAATCCAGCTTAATACTTTTGACATCAAGTTCCCTGTACATGTGTTTCTGTCATTTTAGTTCCATGAATGCATCCACATTTACCTCTGTAAAATATTAAGTATTTATAATAAGACTTACCAAATAGGGGTACTCTGATTTATGATGGTTGTGATCCGAAATTGTTATAGATATATATTTTCAGAATAACAAGGCATGAAATTTATTAACAGGTTGTTTAATTGCTTATAATCAGTGCTAATGAGAATGAGTTATGATTTGCCTAATCAGTGTGGTAGTAGAGAATGTGAACACAATGAAATACTTATAGACAGCATCAGAATGTAGTATGTCATCCATTATCACTAAGGAAGTGATTGTTTACAGCTGTATAAATGGAAGCAGGAAAGGTATAAAAATTTTAATTATTTTATGTGGTCATGAGTTTGAAACTTGTGTTTCAGCCAAGTACCATACTTCATTGAATGCTTCCCCCAAGGAAATTCTGTATTGTTATTTCATCTCATCTTCATTGTAAGAGAACTAGTGCTATAGTAAAGTTGATAGAAATATAGGTAGTTCCAATTGTCCTGGATACTTCTTTGATGAAGTTAAAATTCCTTTCATGTTTTTTTCTGTATACATGTTTATAAATTTGATTTCCTTAATTTCTGATTTTTAAAGGCCCAATTTTTCCAGCAACCATTTCCATTGCCAGTCAGTCTCATGTTAGTATCGTAATAATGGCTTTCAGACTGACTGCTGTCTGTGACAATTAAATGCCCTTGGTATGGCACTCAGGGAAATTAGTCTCATAATTGGGTTACAACAAGAACTCTGGTTTGAATTTGATCAGTTGGAGTGGTACTGGTCATTGTTACACATTTTCATTTTACAGTTTATATGATACAGATATATGGGGGTAAAAATTGAAAGATTCATTGTTGCAGGATGCTTGTGTGAGATGGTACTGAATTGTTTTTTAGTACAGGGGGATTAGCTCTATTTGTAAGAAGTATTCCACTCGTGAAGCATATTAGAAAGATTAAGTGTGCTTTATTGAATAGAAATTTGTCCTGGAAGATTGATGGGCATTTATTAATTATTATTATTATTGTTATAGTTGAAAACTGCTCCATGTGTACCAAAATATGAAGTAACAAAGGAAAATTGGTCATCCTTCTTATTCCTTCTGTCCTGCGATATTTAACGATATTGCATACTGCAGAACATCTGTTTGAAGGTGGATGTCAAGCTGTCAGCAAATTAATGAACTTGCATATTATGACTTATCCTCAGTAGTTTCATTGCAGTGCATTTGGTTGGAATGCGTAATCTCACGGCCTAGTTACACAGCCCTGTTGCTGTGCATAACAGACATAGATGATTGTCTGTTCATGAATATGAAGTACCATGTAATGCAGAGGTTTTTATTGCCAAAACTTATGTAAGGAAGAAACCCTAATAAGAAATGTTGTGGCAGATCTAAAAGGTCCATTTCCCATTGTTTTAGTGCCACTGATGTCACCATTATATTGACTGGTGGGTAGATTTCAGACAACGGGTTCTGTTTTAAAGTAGGAGTAAAAGGAAACACTAAGTTTTCTTTCAATTGAAACATTATTATGTAATATTAGAATGTGTCCATGAAGATCTTTAAGACTGTTATGCCGGAAAACCAGAGTATCAAAATCATCCGTAGAGGCAGCCACAAAATGGCTTCCTGTGAAACCTTACTGATAAGCAGTTGCACAAAAATTCCAGGAGGCAGACTGTTTTGCAAGAGTCCATTTGTATTACTGGCTGTGTGTAGCATTGTGTAGTGGTGAAGTCAATCCATTTTTAAGGTATTTTCCAGTTGAGGAATTATTTTACTGAAACAGCCACATCAGTATTCAAAATAACACATACTCATTAACACATGACATCAGACTAATCCACAAGGTGCTATTACATGACATTGAAATTGGAATGTAGTGTGCTGTCAGCACAACAAGAATAATGGGGACCCATCTTCTTTTTGGACACAGTGAGTTGAAGAAGGTACATTCAACCAATACTTACACCTTTATCTGATAATGTAGCTAACACAGCATACAAGTATTGTTCATAACTGCGCTCTCTTTTCTGGCTGCTGTATGTTTTATTCTATATGCCCATCTTTATGGAGATTACTTTCAATATAGCAGAGGGGTACTCAAGTTTTTATGATACATTAACATAAACTAGCACTTGTCTCAAGATCCAACACTGATTGCTGACAAGACAATGACCACATGAGCTGAGTCTGTTTAACTAGCTGGCATTTTATTTTATTTTGCTCCAGGGCATGATTAGAAGACCTTTAGGTATTCGAATAATGATGTTTTTGCTGCTGGAACATGTCATTGTGGTAAGAATTGAATATTTGTTGAAGTTTGCAAAAGAGATTCATGCTAACTGATAAGTAAGTGGCTGTTTTTCACATACTGTTTGCTGCCCCCAACCTGTGACTCTGCTACTGCAGCAAAGATCATACATTCACTAATCATATACTCTTCAGTCAAAGGAAGCTAATAATGCCATGGAGCCATAAAATTTTGGTTTACTTTGTCATGCATGTAGCACTTTCACTACTGTAAAACTACTTTCTAATCCATACTAACCATGTGTGACCTTGGTCATATTGAAGTGTGCACTGACAGTCAGCTTCTTCATACATTTGTGGTTTTACATCAATATATATGTGTGTATAGTGTTATTTTTCATGTGGCTTCTGCATATTCCCTTCTGTGTTCTTTTTGCAAGTGGTGGGATATAATTTTAAATTAATGGATGAATCCAGTATATACTTTGAAAATTGAAGTTGATGACTGTGGATGTAATCAAAATTTGAATGTTGCTGGATTTGTTTCCTTTTACATTATTGCTATGATGTATAAAAATCTGGACATATATATTAATGTAGCAATCTGAAAATACCATAGCTAAATTAAACGAATTGGTTTGAGGGATGGCCAGCCTATAACCTTCAATGTGCAACAGTTTGATACATGGGAAGACAGTCTTGCAGTAGGGAATAATTATTGGTATGTAGTTATATTATTAAAGTAGTAAACTACAATGAGATACTGTTAAAAGTTCCCTCCTCTCTATTGAGCACTAGAGGTTAAACATGTGTTTTTGCTGACTGATGAGCATTCAGCTGGGGCCAATGAAAGAAGTTCCTTAAACTAACCCATTCCACTTCTCTCTCAGTTACGCATGCTCTGTCCACTGCACTCGTGTACTCCTCTGTATTCGCTCGACCGATCTGGCCATTTTGTTCACTGTGTAGTTAGTGATAAATACTTGGGCTGGCTGATGTTGGTCAGGTGGGAATGGAACAGTAAGCAGAGGGTGTGAAGCCTAAGGCTTTATGCACCCTTAGAATAGTACAGAACTTTGTGGTCATGCTTTATCAAAGGTATTTGGCACTTTTGTGTGTGCATAGGTAGTATTTGTCTCGAAGTACTGTGTAATACAGCCTTGTCAACCCAAAATGTTACTCCTTGTCACTCTTGTTGTCCAGTCACTATAATGTGTTAATACTTGTGTCTATAAATGTGTTTGCATAGTGGGAATATGTTTCAGTGTGTCATGATATAGTGGCCATCTTGTACTTCAAATTAATTAGTTTCGTGTTGTAAGGTATGGTGAAAATTGTATATGAATCATTTGTAGTGAAGACATAAAATAGGGACAGTTTAAAAATTGGAGAAGGTTTTGTCAGTACACATGATGTTAGTGAATTGATATTGACTTCATCTTTGTTCATCATGTGGTTATTGATATTGGCATGATGTGTACCAATGAAGAGAATCTTTGTAAATTACTAACACGAATAAAAATTGTAACGTTACTGCTTCCACATAAAATAAATGAATTTTGCTTCTGCTGTAATGTGTGTGCACTTAGGTATTTGTGACATGTTGCCCACACAAGTGTATCTTCTAGGTTGATAGCATTATTATTATTACTATTATTTGTGTCCATATGGGATGGATAAACAAATGATTCTGGACTTCTTGCATTGTTATATTGCATTTTTTGCCATTAGTCTGTCATGTTCCAATTTATCATTGCTATCAGTAGCTATTTTGAACACTGAAAATTAATTCATTACTTTAATTATGCTTGGGGAAATAATGCCTAATACTCATCTAATAGGCTGGGTTGACCCACCGAGCTAGTCTGGGTGTTTTGGAGAAGGGAAGCATTTCTCGCGGAAATCTAAACCCAAATCATCCAGCTCATATCCTAGTTACTACACAGTCTGTGCCATACCAACTGTTTAATTTATTCACCATGAAATCTTTAAGTCTTACTTGATAATGGAATTTTAATACTCTCATAATGTACTTCAATTCAATGCTTCCACACTGCATCACTGTGTCAGGTTTGTTCCTCCTTTTCTTCCAATTATGGCTTGTCAGTGCAGTTACTGTGAATGACATTCCTTCTGATTGACACAACAACCAAATATCCTCCCCAAAAATTCCGTAGAATAAACATTACTGATTTAATATTCACTTCTCACGCTTGTCAGTGTCCGGTGAAATTAATATTTCTCTGTCATTTCTGGTACAAGAAAGTACAACACATATTTGTCTTGCACAATGTAGGAGAAAGATAATGTAACTGTAATATATGTTAGATAATAGGGGTGTTAATTATTAACATAATCTATAACCGTGTACAGATCCCTAGAACTAGTCTTATGATTATGATTGTACAGTATTGAACAGTGAATTACAATTAACTGTGATGTTTATAATTTGTGGAAGTCTACCCTATTTTTGTATGACATATTTTGATCTAACTCTGTTTGTGAATTGAATAGTGGTTACTGTTGTTAAGGTACTTCAACATTTTGTTTGAATTTAATTTTGTGTCCATCAAAATTTACTGTTTGTGTGATATCAGTGAATGTATTTTGTTAGAATTAAAATACAAATCCTAGTAATGTATAATAAAGATGTTATTAAACATAGATATTCTTACATTTATGGAGAACTTGAAATTGCAGCCACATGAACCAGCTGTTTTGTTAACTCTCTGGTAGCCTTTCATATTAAGAAAATGAAATTTTTTGGATATAAATAATTTGTGATTCTTTGTTTTCATGTGAAGAGTAGTCAGAATATACAGTAGTATTTTACACAACATGAAGAAAATTGCTCATTTTTAGCATGTTACAGATTCCATGCACACTCCCTTTTCAACCCTCCTTGTTTGCCCCTCCTTTTTATCAAAAAAGGGTAAATCAGAACCAGGTTTATAGTTCAACACAACTTTGTGTGTGTTCTTTATTTCAACAGATGAGACGGTATGTGTTTCAACCCTTTTCACCAGATCATCAGGTTCATCTGTATACAAACATTAGTGGAAATCAAAGTATTTATGTTGGTTTAGTATATATTATGGTTGGTTTAGTATATATTATGTTTTCATGCCTTTAGTTATATTTGCCAAAGGAGGTCAGGTGTCATCCTCTGCAATGTCTCATATATTGCAGCCCTTGTCATGATGTCACATGACACTTGGGGTACCATAAAATTTAGGATAATAAAAGTAATGTGAATGGATTGTGTGATAATTTCTTAATATATACTGATAACTGAGGTCTTTGCTGTTCTGGGATGTTATGCAGCTTATTTTTGTAGTTGTGTACTATAACCGGCCAAATCTCGGAAGTCCAGAATATGAACTCCACCCAGGGAATATAATGTTTGGTGGTCACAGGAACGCTAAGTGTCTACCGACTAGATGACAAGAAGGATAATTGAGGTTAGGCCTCATTAAGTTTATTCTCACAGTGACTTTAATTTTTGACCTTCAGTATTCACAGTTACATTAATTGTGTCCAGCCCTGTTAGAAATTTCATCATCATCCTTGTTATCATCCCGTATTTTCTTTTCAGCTGGCTTGCAAGGGTGTCAGCCACGAATTGTCTGAACCCAGTTTTTGTGCTAGCTTTTTGGCCACTTCCCTGATCAAGCATAAACAGCTGTCCGATTGATGTATGCCGAAAGCGTCAGAGAATGTTTCTATTTACAAGGGGTCAAAGCGGCGATACGGTCGTAACCCTTAGCTAAGAGCATGCCGCATCCCTCCACATGACAAACACAGTCATAAACTTAATACCAATAACCTTGAAGTCCGCACCCTCACAATGTACCAATATATTGTACACAAAGCAGCATTCTTTTGCTCAAAGTCCTAAATTTTTACTTTATTCTTCCAAATGTAATTTTGCTTGTCTCTGCTGAGCATATTTCTGATCTGGTTTTGAACCAGGATCATTGGTAACAATACTGACATTTCAGGACAGCCTGTTGGTTTCATCTTCAAGGGTCAGAGAGTCCTTGTAGGACTGATGGCTGCCCTGAAATAATGGGAAACAACTACCAGCAGTTGCTGAATAACATCCCAAAAGGGGGGAAGACCTCAAGTGCACCCCAACGAAGCCTCAAATCTCCTAAGTACCACTACTCTTATTTTGCGTGGCATTGATTCTACCGTAGGTGTGTTTTTGTGAAGTATCCTACATGGACATAAGTGTAATATAAAATCTATAACTGTTTCTAGTATATGTTTATATTTGGAATTTTGTTTGTAGATATCTTCACTATGTAAATCTAATATTTGTCTTGTCACCATTTGTGGTTGGGTACATATATATCTTTACTTATTATATCTTATAGTTCTTAGCTGTAGGTTATGTAAACCTGTAAAGATAACTATTTTGTTTCTTTTTTATTTTTTACTTTAATATGTTCCATCTTCCTTGCATTAATCAGATGCACAAATATAGAAATAACCAACAAATGCGCTTTAATATTTCATGACGTATTTATTCACAGTATTCTCACCTACATGTTGTGGCCAATATTCCAGCCATCTTCAGGGTGGTGTTTTTATTACAAGAATATAATTGTAATTAACTATGTCACTATCACTCCATAATAATTAAAACTGTATAATTTTGGTTGAAATTATTTACGTAATATAAATATAGATTAAGAATGGATAATTATTAAAACTGTGGGAGTTAAAATTGTTTGGTGTTTGTGGTGTGGTTACTAAGGCAGCAATATGGTGAGTTTTAATCCTGAATACAGGTGATGTGTGTAACTGGTTGGTTTACACCACACCCACACCAATGACAGAATACCGACCGAAACATGTTGGTGAGAATATTGTGAATGAATACACCGTAGAATATGAAAGTGCATTTGTTGGTTATTTATATATTTTGTTGCTATCTGTCTAACATCTAAAGGCTTTAGTATGAATAATTGTTACTTCAGCTGTTTGGTGCCCGTTGATATTATAATTTGGTATACCAATTGTTTCTTACATAGTGTATGCTGCTGTGTGTGTATGCTGTCTCTTGTGTGTAAGTATGGACTATGTAGGTCATGAGTTATTGGGGCACAGGTTGTAAACTGTAGGAAGAGATAGTGGCCTTCTGGTCTGCTATTTTGGCTCAAAGTGTCAAAAATAGGGTTTGGAATGATCATATGCCTATCAGTTGGAGTACTTGATCCAGAGCACCATGCATTTCTCATGATGTGTTTTAACGTATCTGAGTCCAAACCCTTTAGAAAAATCCATTCTGGAATATGGTATTTAATACTCTTTCAACCAAGAATGGTGGTGCTGGTGGTAGAACACATTATTAAATGTAGGATAAAAAGTAAAATGGAAGTTATAATTTTGCAGTTCTAATCTTCATTCATTCATTCATTTATTTATTTGCGTTCTGTTAATCCATACAAGGTCAATTAACCTATAAGATATAGAACTTGTCACAATATAAATGTACCATAGACATAAAATAAAATCATATACACATTTTATGGCGAG
>Ga0209628_10002286_pt1 | contig 12918 bp, 9 predicted proteins | sample TergutCu122P4_FD_187285 | JGI IMG/M metagenome (GOLD analysis project Ga0209628, IMG submission 187285) | Cubitermes ugandensis P4 segment gut microbial communities from Kakamega Forest, Kenya - Cu122 P4 (SPAdes) (version 2) | ecosystem: Host-associated > Arthropoda: Insects > Digestive system >...
GCCAGCAACATCGTCGATAACCGATACTACATTATATAAGATCGGTTATCAGCTTTATGGCGTACGCGAAATGTTAGCTGAAAATCCGGATAGCACTATGAAGCTCGTTTCTAAACTCGGTTTTGAAGGTGTTGAATACTCCGGAATGACTAATACTCCTGCAATTAACTTCCGTTTACTGCAGAATAAGTATAACTTGGTTTGCTGTGGAATTCATTACGGACTCACGGAATATATTGAAAAAGGGCTTATCCCTAAAATGGAATATAATTACATCCTCGGTAACTCGGATATTGCTTGTCATTGGCTTGATCCACCACAAAGAGGATCGCTTGAAAATTACTTGAGCCACGCTAAAAAATTCAACCAATATGCGCCTGAATTAAAAAATAATGGTTTTAACTTCTATTATCACAATCATGATTTTGAGTTTAAAGATATTTACAACGGGAAATTTGCTATGGATATTATGCTTGAAAACACAGATCCTGCGCTATTTCTTATGGAACTCCATATTGCCGGAATTCCGGTAGGAACTAATGTTGTCGAATATATTAAAAAACTCGGTGGCAGACTCCTGAAATTACATATTCCAGTACTTGATAGAGATGGTAAAGTTATTATTACTCAGGAAATTATTGACGCTGCTAAAAAAACAGGCAGTTGTAGATGGTTTATTATTGAACAGACAGTTCCCGACAAACCGACTTGCGAAAGCCTTGCTCGATCGGTTTCAATACTGAGGGAAATGTTGAATAAGTAAGTTATGAATTAAAAAATAAATAAATTTTATGTCTAATAGAAGAGACTTTTTAAAGAAATCATTGCTTGGAACGGCGGCGGCAGTCGCTGTTCCCGGAATGATCAATAATGAAGCAATGGCTTCTGACCTTGTAAACCGGAATGTTTTCAAACCATTGCCTGTATCGTGCTTGTCATATTCTTTTAATGGACTCGTTCGAGAAGGTATGATGGATATTTTCCATTATTTTGAAACATGCCGGTTCCGCTATGGTCTTGATGCCGCCGATCTTTGGAATGGTATGATTAAAAGTACCGACGATACCTTTATAAATAAAGTACATCGCGCACTTCAGGAAAGACAACTTGTTGTCCCAAATATTGCAGCCGATGGTGCTCATCTGATCAGTGACCCCGCTAGCGATAAACCGGAAGAAAGAGCAAGGTTGAGAGCTATACAGGATACTTATATGCAGATATGCAAAAAATTAGGTGTTGGATTTCTAAGACTCGATGCAGGTCCTATGCCGGGAGGATATGTTACTAATAACATAACTGAAGCTTGGAAACCCGAAGATTTCGATTATTTGGTAAAAAGATACAAAGAACTTGCTCAGTTTGCTTATGATAATGGTTTTAAAGTAGGCGCAGAAAACCACATGGGGCATGAAAAATTTTGGCCAAATATGGAAAAACTGATAAAAGCCGTTAATCATCCAGGATTCGGTATTTGTGTACACTTTGGAGGATGGACTGCTAATTCACAGGAAACAAGAGTACAGGATAATGATGATGCAGACAGAGCTTCTGCGAAGTTTATCTGCCATACACATTTTCCCTGGGATATCTGCGAAGACAGCGAAATGTTGTTAAAAAAGATGACTATATTGCGTGAAGCAGGTTATAAAGGATATTATAGTGCCGAACATCACTCCGGACAAAATGAATATAATCTCACTGAAGTGCAGATTTCAAAGATAAAAGCTGTTCTTACAAACTGGAGTAATGGAGGAACAGGAGAACTGATTCCTCAGAGAAGGGCAAGGTAATTTATTCAATTCACAAAGACATAAAGTTCACAAAATTATTTGTGTCCTTTATGTCTTTGTGAGATTTAATACATCATAATTAATACTAAATGATAATTAACAGGAGAAGTTTCTTAAAAACAACATCACTCGCTGTAATGGGGGTTTCTATGAGTTTTCCCTTTTACGGATGTAGCAGCAGCAAAAACAGCAGAAAGGAAAAGTTATATCGTATCAGCCTGAATACTTCAACAATCAGAACTTATCAATTGCCTGTCGAAAAACAAATTGACCTGTGTGCAGCAGCAGGTTTTGATGGCATTGAGTTATGGATATCAGATATTAGAAAATTTCTTGATAAAGGAGGCAATATTACTGAATTAAAAAGCAAGTTAGAAGAGAATCGATTGATTTTGGAAAATGTTATTGGTTTTGCTCCATGGGCCTCCGACAACGAACAACAACGTAAAGACGGGTTGTTGCAAATGCAACAAGAGATGGAATTAACAGCTCAACTTGGAGGGAAATACATCGCCGCTCCAGTGATGGGTGTTAAACAGTTTGACAGGGAAAGATTTGACGAATATGCCCGGCGATATCGTAATATTTTGGAAATAGGCCAATCATCTGGAGTAATTCCATTACTTGAGTTATGGGGGTCTGGAGTATTACACAGTCTTTCAGACGCTTCAAATATTGCTTTGGAAGCAAAACATCCTGATGCAAATTTGTTACTGGATTTTTATCATTTATTCAGGGGAGGTAATTCGTTCGATAGCCTTAAACTCTTAAATTTATCCCGCTTGCCACTACTTCACATCAATGATTATCCCGATTTCCCTCCTTGCGAACAACTCAACGATAGCCACAGAGTCTATCCCGGCGATGGGATTTGTCCATTTAATGAGATTCTTCCCTCCCTTTTTAAGTACGGATTTCGCGGAGCATTCTCAGTTGAACTGTTCAATGAAAGCTATTGTAAACAACAATCTCCCGAACAGATGCTCGCGCAAACTTATAATAAAACAAAACAATTAATAATAAACAATTTACAATGTATATAACAAGACGTAATTTTTTAAAAACGACAGCTGCTGCAGCAATAGTTATTCCAACAATAAGAGTTAATGCCTTTAGTAATGTTTCTATTAATGATAAAATTAATGTGGGACTGATTGGCTGCAAGAATATGGGTTGGAGTGATTTGTCTGATTTTATGTTGAATCCTGAGATCGAATGCATCGCATTATGCGATATTGATAAATCAGTTTTGGAAAGTAGAAAAGCTGATCTATTAAAAAATGGCAGAAAATCGCCTGTACTATATGGAGACTACCGCAAAATGCTTGAAAACAAAGATATAGATGTAGTTATAGTAGGAACGCCCGACCATTGGCACTGCTTACACATGGTTGACTCTTGTGCAGCGGGAAAAGATGTTTATGTGGAAAAGCCTATTGCAAATAGTATTGCTGAATGTGATGCTATGGTAGCAGCAGCAAAGAAATATAATCGAGTAGTTCAGGTAGGACAGCAACAACGTAGCAGTGGGCATTGGAAAGAGATGATTGAGTATTTGCGTTCAGGAAAACTTGGAACAATCGGTAGAGTACATATCTGGGCAAATTTCAACTATGCCGCAGTTACTCCAAGACCGGACTCAGCGGTGCCCGATGGTGTGGATTTTGAAACATGGTTAGGACCAACGCCGGCAAGATCTTTTAACCTACAACGTTTTCATGGACTTTGGAGAATGTTTTGGAATTATGGAGGTGGATTGATGACTGACTGGGGAGTCCATTTACTTGATATGGGACTTTGGGGATTGGATATTAAAGGAATGCCTGACAAAGTAGTTGCAACTGGAGGTAATTTCTATTATCCTGAAGGTATGCATGAAACTTTTGACTCGCAAACCGTAAGTTTCTTATTTGATAATTGTATTATGAGCTGGGAACATAACGCAGGCGTGGAATCAGGACCGTATAATCGTGCCTATGGAGTGCTTTTTAAAGGGACAAATGGAACACTCGTGGCTGATAGAGATAACTGGACAGTTTATCCGGAAAAAAGCGGCAGGAACTCAGAAAAGAAAACCCAGGAAATTACAATAAAAGCCGATTTCCAAGATCATAAACTTCACGTAAATAATTTTATTGATTGTGTGAAAACAAGAAATTTCCAAACAGCTTGTACAATTGATAACGGCAGCTTGTGCGCAAAGTATGCTCATTTGGGGAATATCGCTGCCAGGATGAATACAGCTTTAGTATACGACGATATTGGCAAGGTGTTTAAAGGATCTCCCGATGCCAATAAGTTTATTAAACCGGAATATCGGAAGCCATGGAAATTTCCTGTGTAGCAATAAATAATAATAAAAATATTTTATTTAAAAAAAATTGTTACCTTTGCTCTCTATTTTAGATTAATTTTTAAAAATATTATAGGTTATGAAACGATTTTTTACTTTTTTAATTATTGCTTTGGGGGTAGTGCAATTTATTTACTCTCAAGTAACTATGACAAGAGCCACTCATGGTTTCCTCTTGGGAATGAACCATGAAACTCAAGCTGTACAGAATCAGGCTCCTGGTAATTCGGGTAAGGATTGCGTGTGGGATTTCAGACAGGCACTCCCGTTGGAGGAAATTAAATCTGTTTCTGATTTATCGAACGATAATTATGGAACTGGACCAATTAAAGTTAGCAGAAACGACGGATGCGAATTCTTTTTTAATACAACTGAGCTTGTCAATGAGTATTGGGGATATATCGCCGGAGATGCAAAACTTCAATACACAGAGCCAATTGTTAAAACAAAGTATCCACAGACTTTCAACACACAATTCTCGGGAAAATTTTCAGGTACATATTCAATTGAAGGTTCTAATTATTCTACAAAAGTTGAAGGAACGTATTCTACTCATGCCGACGGAATTGGGATTATTCTACTCCCCGGCGACATATCAATGCCTGCTTTACGCGTTAAAACAATTGAAGTTTATTCATCACTTGAACGAGTGAAGTATCTTTGGTATGCGCAAGACATCCGTTTGCCGCTTTTTATAATTTTAGAAGATTATTCCATAGCTAACGATGGAACAAAGAAATTGATGAATACGCAAACGCATTTAAACTTAAAAGCGCAAAGTCCTACAGGAATTCAATCTCTAACGAACGATGCATTTGCTTTTCAAGTATTCCCAAATCCATTCAAGGATAATTTAAGTGTTACTTTTACATTAGCAGAAAGCGCTCAGGTTACTGTAGCCCTGTATACTTCCGATGGAGCAAATTTAACGACATTGATTTCAAATAAGTTGCTGCAAAGCGGCACCCAAACAATTTCTCAGGATGTGTCAAAGTTTGCACAACAAGCCGGTGTCTATCTGTTAAAAATATCAATCGGGGATAAAACTTTTACTGAAAAAGTAGTAAAAGCCTACTGATAAATCAAAGAAAACAACTGTTTTTCGTCAAAGATTTCGTTAGCAATTTCTAATAAACTCTCTGCCGTAAGCGCATCAATCTTTTGATATGTTTGCGGCAGAGTTTCGTATTGGTTGAAATGCAAGAAAATTTTCCCAAGCCTTAATGCGATACTTTCCTTATTGTCGCTTGCAATTCCTAACTGACCCTTCCATTGTTTCACAGCCGCTGCAAATTGAGAACTTGTTAAACGCTTGTCTCTAAGTCGTTTTAATTCTTTATGAATTAAAGATAAACATTTTTCCACAGATTCATTATCGCATCCGAAATAGATAGTAAATACCCCTGTATTGGTATATGAAACTATTTCCGCATCTACAGTATAAACTAAACCGTATTTTTCACGCAAACTTACGTTAAGACGGCTATTCATTCCAGTGCCTCCCAGAATATTGGTTAATAGTAACAATCCCATCCGCCTGTCTTCATACAACCCGTATGCCTTTCCTCCTGTTACAACATGCGTTTGATGCAAGTCTTTTTTTCTTGTTATTGTATTGACAGGGAATAATTCAGTATTTTGCCTGTGAATGTCATTTCTGGCTCCGGAAGTAAAAGCAGGCGAGTACTTTTCAACTAAACGGAGAATTTTAGCAAATGGCGTTTTACCATGAGAAAAGAAAATCATGTTATCCGGTCGATAATACTCTCTCACGAAATCTTTACAAGACATGGAAGAGAAACTTTTAATGCTTTCCTCATCTCCCAGAACCGCATGCCCCAAATCATTACCCGCAAACAGCATGTTTTCGAATTCATCAAAAATAAGTTCGGAAGGCGTATCTTCATACGAATGAAGTTCATCAATAACCACATCCTTCTCCTTTTCGATTTCAGAATCCGGAAATTGTGAATTGAAGATTATATCTGACAGCAACTCTATCGCCCTCTCTGTATCTTCCTGCAGACAAACTGTATATAAAAAAGTTTCTTCTTTTGTCGTATAGGCGTTCAATTCACCGCCTACCGCTTCCATTCTGTTAAGTATATGCCGGACTTTTCTTTTTTCAGTTCCTTTAAATAACGCGTGTTCCACGAAATGAGCCAAACCGTGCCGGTCTTTTTTTTCATCCCGCGCTCCTGCATGCACAACATAGCCACAATAAGAAACATGAGAATTTGATGGTAAATGGATGATTCGAAGCCCATTTGATAAAACAAAGGTGGAATATTGCATAATTTGCTGTTTTTATTAGCGTACAAAAGTAGAAATAAATATCTTTGCACAATAATAATTATTTGTAATGATAACTAATTTAAAGGAAATAATAGAAAAAGAAATTTTGGCAATTAGTCAAATTCCACTTTCTGAAGAATACGACAGAGCCATTGAATTAATTTTATCTAAAGTTCATCAAAAAAAAGGCAAATTAGTTTGCAGCGGGATGGGAAAAGCCGGTCAAATCGCTTCCAATATTGCAACAACTTTCAGTTCTACCGGAACGCCCGCCTGTTTTTTACATCCGAGCGAAGCTCAACATGGCGATCTCGGTATTTTACGTGAAAACGACCTGATGCTCTTGATTTCCAATTCCGGAAAAACACGGGAAATACTCGAATTAGTGAGATTATCCCGTCAATTGATTCCTGACATGCGTTTTATTGTAATTACAAGTAATGAAAAGAGCGAATTGGCAAACTGTTCCGACATCTGCCTGTTAACAGGAAATCCACCGGAAGTTTGCGCTCTGGGTTTAGCGCCAACCACTTCGACAACTGTTATGACGGTTATTGGAGACTTATTAGTTGTGGAAACAATGAAAAGAATCGGCTTCACTGTTGCCGATTATGCTAAACGTCATCATGGGGGTTATTTGGGGGCGGTTTCGAAATCGCAGTCTGAAATGTCACAGTTCGTATGATATACAGTCTACGTCTCCCTTTCAATAATATAATCATTAAAACTTATAAGGCTTGTTTTTGCTTCCGATTCAGGAAAAAAGTCCAATAAAAGCATAGTTCTTGAACTTATTTCCTGCATAATTCTTTGCGCGTATTCAATTCCTCTATTTTCTTTAGCAAAATCAATCAATAAGCGAATGTTTTCCGGAGAAAAATCTCTATTTTTTATAATATTCTTAAAATAATACGACTCTGATTTTGGAGCTGTATTCAGTGCAAAAATCAAAGGCAAGGTTATTTTTCCTTCACGTATGTCATTTCCCGTTGGTTTTCCAAGATTGCCCTGCTCGAAATAATCAAAAATATCATCCCTGATTTGGAAACACATTCCAAAATTTTCTCCAATTAATCGAAGTCTTCTCAGTTTTTCAATGCTCGCATTAACTGAAATAGCGCCTAATTCCGAGCAGGAAGATAGAAGAAAAGCTGTTTTTTTCCAAATTATTTTAAAATAATTTTTTTCATTATACTTTGATTCTTTCGATGCAACTAATTGAGCCAATTCTCCTTCAGCTAAATTTTTAGCAACTTGTGAAAGAATATCTAAAATAATAAAACTACGCGATTGTGTAGCCTTTTTTATTGCCATAGTCAGAATATAATCCCCCAGAAGAACAGCTATCCGGTTATCGTAAGTTGCATTCACAGACGGCTGTCCCCTGCGTTCCATTGTATTATCAACAACATCATCATGAACGAGAGTTGCCGCATGTAACAGTTCAATCATTATTGCATAATCTATCGATTTTTCGTTTGGTTCTCCACAAAGTTTGGCAGACAATAAAAGTAAAAGAGGCCTGATTTTTTTTCCGTTTTTAACTGAAATAAAATCAATTATATGTTGAAAATCATTGTTACGTTTATGCAAAGTTTCCGCAAAAAGCCGCTTAAAGACCTCCATTTCTTTCTCTACCGGCTGAATGATGGTTTGTAATTTGTTCATTTTTTTAAGAAAAGCCTCAATATTACGCAAAGGTAAAAATAATATTTAATAGAAAATAAAAAACTGATATAATGTGGCTAAATTTTTATACCTTTACCATAAATTTGAAGAAAATGAAATTATTTTTATTAGACGCTTACGCTCTTATTTACCGCGCATATTATGCAATGATTAAAATGCCGCGAGTTACATCGAAAGGATTAAACACTTCCGCAATTTATGGGTTTGTAAATACTCTTGAGGAGGTTTTGAAAAAAGAAAATCCTACTCATATCGCTGTCGCATTCGACCCTCCGGGACCAACTTTTCGCCATGAAGCATTCGAAGCGTATAAAGCGCACAGAGAAGAAACACCTGAAGTGATAAGACAGTCTGTTCCAATAATTAAAGATATTATTCGAGCTTATAATATTCCAATATTGGAAGTTCCATACTATGAAGCGGATGATGTAATCGGAACACTTGCCGCGAAAACGCCTGCCGGTTGGCAAACCTATATGATGACTCCTGATAAGGATTATGGCCAATTAGTCGATGAGAATGTTTTTATTTATAAACCTGCTTATCAGGGAAATGAGTTTAGTATTCTGGGTATTAATGAAATGAAAGAACGCTACGGTTTGAATGAACCCTGTCAAATGATAGATTTATTGGCTTTGATGGGCGACAAATCCGATAATATTCCGGGATGTCCGGGCGTTGGAGAAGTTACTGCAAAAAAATTAATCACCGAATTTGGAAATGTGGAGAATCTTCTTGCGAATACCGAAAAATTATCAGGCAGTTTAAAAACAAAAATCGAAGAAAATAAAGAAACAATACTTTTCTCAAAGTTTTTGGCAACAATAAAAACTGATGTGCCGGTTGAATTTAATCCTGATTTGTTAATCCGTAAAAAAATAAATGAACAGGAACTCCGAAAAATCTTCGATGAAATGGAGTTTCGTCAACTTTCAGCAAGAATTTTTGGAGAAGCTAAAAGCGCTCCTGCTCCCGTAAACAGGCAGCCGTTTCAAACTTCGCTTTTTGATATTCCTGTTGAAGAAAAAACTAATGAATTATTATTTACTTCAAAGGAAAGTATCGACACAACTCCTCACAAGTATTCACTTTTAACTTCTGAACGCGAAATTGCCGATTTCATCGAGAGAATTAAACAGAAAAAACAAGTCGCATTCGACACGGAAACTACCGGAATAGATGCTTTGACTGCTGAATTAGTTGGGATGTCGTTTGCATTGAAAGAAGGTGAAGCCTTTTTTGTACATGTTTCATCGAATAAAGAAGAAGCGACAAGAAAAGCCGGTTTTTTCAAAGAAGTATTGGAAAGCGCCGACATCTTGAAAATCGGACAAAATATTAAATTCGACGCTAATGTGTTAAAAAAATACGGAATTCGAGTATCCGGACCAATTTTTGACACCTTAGTAGCACATTACATTTTAAATCCTGAATTTCACCACAATCTTGATTATCTGGCTGAAACATATTTGAACTATAAAACAATCCGTATAGAAGAATTAATTGGTCCAAAAGGGAAAAATCAACTGAGTATGAGAAATGTAGCATTAGAAACATTGGTTGATTACGCCTGCGAGGACGCAGATATAACATTAAAATTAAAATCTGTTTTTGAAAAGCAAATAACTGACAATAATTTCACAAAACTATTATATTCAATTGAATTACCTTTAGTAGAAGTGTTGGGCGACATGGAAGAAACCGGAGTAAGTTTAGATATAAAAGCGCTAAAGAATTCTTCTACAGGACTAACTCAATATCTACAGGAGATTGAAAAATCGATTTACGAAATGGCAGGTACTGAGTTTAATATTAATTCACCAAAAATTGTTGGAGAAATATTATTCGACCGTTTAAAAATTGTTGAGAAATCGAAGAAGACAAAATCAGGTCAATACACAACAAGTGAAGATGTTTTGGAAACCCTGAAATCGAAACATCCGGTTATTAAAAAAATATTGGAATACAGGAAAATAAAGAAATTATTGACTACTTATGTCGACGCTCTTCCGAATTTGATTAGTCCTGTTGATGGAAAAATTCATACTACATATAATCAAACAATTACATCTACCGGACGTTTGAGTTCGACTAATCCGAATCTTCAAAATATTCCTATTCGCGATGAAGAAGGAAGAGAAATCAGAAAAGCCTTTATTCCGGAAGAAGGTTGTTTATTTCTGTCAGCCGACTATTCTCAAATAGAATTGAGAATTATGGCTCATTTGAGCGAAGACAAGAATATGATTGACGCTTTTCGCAGTGGAAAAGATATTCACGTAGCAACGGCGGCGCAAATTTATAATATACCAATAGAAAAAGTCACTCGTGAATTGAGAGGCAAAGCAAAATCAGCGAATTTCGGCATTATTTATGGAATTTCGGTTTTCGGACTGAGCGAGCAACTTCGAATTCCACGCAGCGAAGCAAAAGAACTGATTGACGGTTATTTTTTAACCTACCCCGATGTAAGAGATTATATGGAAAAAAGTATTGAAAAAGCTCGCCAAAACGGATATGTTGAAACTATTTTTAACCGGAAACGATTTCTTCCCGATATTAATTCGCGAAACTCGATTGTTCGCGGATACGCTGAACGTAATGCCATTAACGCTCCAATTCAAGGTTCTGCCGCAGATATTATCAAAGTTGCGATGAACAGAATTCATAAACGTTTTAAAGAAGAAAATCTACGGTCAAGAATGATTATGCAAGTACACGACGAATTAAATTTCAACGTTTTCCCCGATGAATTGGGAAAAGTTAAAGAAATTGTTGTGTTCGAAATGGAAAATGCGGCTCAATTGAAAGTTCCTTTAGTTGCGGATTGCGGAGTTGGGGGTAATTGGTTGGAGGCGCATTGAATGAATTGAGAATTGAGAATTGAAAATTATTAAAATACCTATCTAAAAACTGATTTATGAAAACAAAAAAGAAATTTACAATATTTGTAATTATCCTGTCGTTTCTTTTCCAAATGCAGGCGCAGAATTATAAAAGAGTTTCCGGTGTTCCGGAATTCGAAGTAACCGCAGGGGTTTTAACAGCATATAACGGTGCAGGAGGCAATGTTGTAATCCCCGATAATCTTGGAATAACTGAAATAGGAGAAGAAGCTTTTGCCGGAAACAATAACATTATTTCTGTTATAATTCCGGAGGGAGTTACTATTATTAGATCTGTTGCTTTTGTCTATTGTGGAAATCTTTCTTCAATATCACTCCCTAACTCTTTAAAAACAATCGGGTTCCGAAGTTTTCAAGCCTGTTCATCTCTTTCTTCAATTACTATTCCTAATTCGGTAACTCTTATTGAAAATTGGGCTTTTTCAGGTTGTTCGAGTTTGACCTCTATAACAATTCCTAAATCGTTGGAATATCTCGGAATAATGAACTTTGATGGCTGTTCAAAACTTAAATCTATAAATGTTGATGTTGAAAATGAAATTTACTCATCTATAGAAGGAGTTCTGTATGACAAGAAACAAACAATTTTATACCGTTATCCGGCAGGTAAAAGCGGCTCTACATTTTCAATTCCAAATACTGTAACGGAGATTTCACCTGCTGCATTCTCAGGCTGTCTCGATCTGACTTCTATTACAATATCAAGCAAGGTTGTTAATATAAGAGAATCGGCTTTTATAGGATGTTCCGGTTTGACTGTAATTACAATTCCAAATTTGGTCGAAACAATCGAAGCACGAGTTTTTGAATATTGCGATAAACTCTCGTCTATCAATGTTGACGAGGGAAATAAGGTTTTTTCATCAGTCGAAGGTGTTCTTTTTAATAAAGATAAAACTGTTTTGATACGTTGCCCGGAAGGAAAAACAGAAATGGCATATCAAATTCCAAATTCGGTAAAAATTATATCAAACCGGGCATTTTTAAATTGTAGAAAAATTAATTCAATCGAAATGCAAAACATGGTCGAAACTATTGAGGAATATGCTTTTGCTAACTGTGAAAATATTGTTTCTTTCAAACTGTCTAATTCAACAGCGTCTATTGGAAAGAATGCATTTGAATCTTGTTCCTCTTTGACTACATTAACAATTCCGGCTTCTGTGAAAACTATTGGAGAACTTATTTTCCTGTATTGTTTAAAACTTACGGCTATTCATGTAGATAAAGATAATAAGAATTATTCGTCAACAGAAGGAGTATTTTATAACAAAGAAAAAACAGTTTTATATAATTACCCCGCCGGTAAAAACGAAATTGAATTTATTATCCCTAATTCAGTTGAAGAAATTTCACCATGGGCATGTTATTGCAGTACAATCAAATCCCTGGTTATTCCTAAATCGGTGAAGCTGATTGGAGCCTATGCATTTTCAAATTGTGTTTTTTTGGAAGATATAACTGTTTATTGGGCATCTCCGATATCTATACCTGAAAGCGTTTTTACCAGATGGTCTGAAGGTTCTATTAATTTGCACGTTCCTAAAGGCTCAAAAATAGCTTATGAATTATTTGATGTTTGGAAAACACTTGGGAAAATTATTGATGATGCTCCTGTGATAGATAATCCGGTTTCTATAAATCCGGAACTTGTTGAAAAAACAGAAGCTTATTTCTACGTTGGATGGTTGTTTATTAACAGTCCTTTTGCCGAAACAGTAAAAATTTATTCTATTTATGGAGCGCTACTATATGAGTTCCGAAAACCAGCCGGCAAAGCAAGCTATAAAATAAATGCCGGAACTAAAAACGTGATTATTGTTTGTGGAAATGCCGGATGGGTTAAGAAAATAATCATTTGATGTCCTAACCATCCACAATCATC
>Ga0209628_10002287_pt1 | contig 12916 bp, 9 predicted proteins | sample TergutCu122P4_FD_187285 | JGI IMG/M metagenome (GOLD analysis project Ga0209628, IMG submission 187285) | Cubitermes ugandensis P4 segment gut microbial communities from Kakamega Forest, Kenya - Cu122 P4 (SPAdes) (version 2) | ecosystem: Host-associated > Arthropoda: Insects > Digestive system >...
ACCGAAACCTTCACAAACCACATCACATTGAAGACAGGGTCATGAAAGCTTTTAGTATAAGCATTTTTAAAATAGTGGACATTATCAAGGACTTTGTAAATAGGTGAGTTTACAGTACTCCATGGTAGGACAAACGATTTAAAATGTCCTTTTTATCTCTGTGCCCTGTGTGATGGCATGTATGTGCATTCTGAATAGTATAATTGTCAGCATCTCTGGACTCATGCAATAGTTGCATTCCCAAAAGAGGACGTGTAACTTAAAAACTTCTTAATGCTGATGTTGATTCTTGTAACTTTGTACATTTCATGTCCTTAAATTTTAATTTAAAAATGTGACTTAAATTTTATCACCATTCATTTTAGCCACTTACTAATTCTTTTTGCTTTTATGCAATTATTTTCATGTACTGTTGTTGCTAATACGTTTGTCTATTACTATTTTCTACTAATTTGTTATATTGTTAAGTGTTTATCAGTACAGAATTATGTTCATTGTCCATCAGCAGCATGTATGGTCTGTGATGACCTTTGTGACCTGTGCCCACCTAGGCATGGGCCTAGAATGTATTTTTGAATTGGTGGATGTCCATATAGAAGGTTTTGTTCCTATGATAGGGTGTTTGTGATGAGAGAGTGATGGTTGCTTAATTTGGACTCCAATCCACAAGGCTTTTAGTTTTGAATAACTTATTACATAATGTGAAACCAAACCTGACAAGACAGGCAGTGTATGTATTACATAACGTTGATGCACATTCATGCAACCATGGTTGCGGTGGAAAAGCAATTGAGTATTACGCATTAGGAGTGCGTGTTTGTGGTTTCCAGCATGCAGCGCACAATTAAAAAAAAATTATTGAACATAAAATGTGTTTTTTTATTTTTTCTACAACTTTTATCTGGAACATGTCTCATTCTAAGAGGAATTGAGAAGGATATTAATCAAAAATGTATAGTGGACTTCATGTAAAGTACCTTTTATTCTTATCAGCTTTAATGAATCTTGAACTTTCTTGACAGGTTTTTGAAAAATAATACTTGAATTTCCACAATGTTATGAATATCCATCCAGTGCTAGCTGAGTTTTTCCATGCAGACGGATGGACAGGCTCACATGTCAAATAGTTACTTTTTGCAATTTTGTGAACATGCCTAAAAGTCTGCAGTTGTTTGTGTTTTACTGTTATTATTGTAATTGTTTTATTATTTTTATTACTATTAATCACCTCTATGCTGGTATTTACAATTACGCTCCTGAAACGTACCATGTTTCTAGGGTATATAGTGTTGCAGCTGTTTTGTATTTACAATCTGTGCTACATGTAATGTTATTTTGCCCGTGAATTATTATTATTATTATTACTACTACTACTACTACTACTACTACTACTACATTTTTTACCCTTCATTACCATATATGACTGTGAGTATGCTGTGTATATTATGCCATATTTTCCAGGGACACTACTGCTGTGTAATTATTAATCTTGCATTGTTTTAACTCTTCACAGTTCATTGTTGAATTATGTTTAGCACACTAACACGTATTGTAAATGTATACTGTACTGTAACATTTTAACCATAACTTTTACTCATCATGTGAGTAACAATTATGCATATAAGTGTGTGACCATAAGGTGTGACAGTGTTGTGTACTGTCATCTGTCTCTAATTTCTAATGCAGGGCTTTGGTATTTGAAGAGGAAGATTTTCAACCTATGGTATATGGTTACCGGCTGGTGCCAGATGTATCTGAACCTCGCACCATAGGCATGTTAAAAGAAGTAGAAGAAGAGCTGCATCGTCGGACCCGCAGCAGACCGTCAGATTCTTGTTCCAGTGATGAGGTAAGTTTCATTATAAACATCCAACATCATGGTGGTAATATGTGGAATTGTTAATTTTTAGAAACAACACTTATATTTGTCAAACCCTTTGGAGCAGTATTTCACAGACACACGAGATCTAATATTAAGGGGTGAGAGGCCAGAAGCTTAAGGTGCCATTTGGTATGTTGTCTGCCTTCTGTTGTAATGAGTTAATAAGCAGATTATGTAACAGCATTACAAATACTGTGTATGTGTGTAATAAGTGGTTTGCCATTAAACCTCTGAATCCTATACTTGGTATACCGACTCACTATGGGCTGGATGGTCCAGGAATCGAATCCAGGCGGGGGCGAGATTTCCTGCACCTGACCAGACTGGCTGTGAGGCCCACCCAGCCTCCTCTACAATGGGTACCGGGTTTTCCTGGGGTAAAGTGGCCGGGGCGTGGTGTTGATCACCCACCCCATCTAGCGCCGAGGTTAAGGAAAGAGAAGAGCTATACCTCTACTCCATCTCTGGGCCTTTGTGGCCTGTTATAGGGTGAACTTTACCTTTACCTTTACCTTTATCCTGAAGATCATCTAAATAATAATTAAAGATTGATTTCATACCCACAGAAAACACACCTAATCTTCATTTCAAAGACTGGAAGCTTAATGCTGTTGAGGGAAATAATTATTGTTTATTCTGAGAATCATAATGAAAGTGACTGTTGGCAAAATGCAGGGATTTTAATGTTAAATTAGGTGGTACGTATATTTAACATTGTGCTTTAAATTACTAATGCATTGTGGATACTTTGGATACTAGGCTGCTTTTTCACAAAGCTTTACTACCAGTGTGGAAAGGTGACTTGATCGTGGTAGTTGGCTGTAACATATTTCATTCAGTAATGTCTGTGTTTATTTTGTCATGGTTGTATTGTACATGAACTGTTTGCAACAGTGTTTTATATAATACAGTTTAAATATTTTCAGATTGGTTTAAGTTTTGGACAATATTGCAAGACCACCATTCACTCTTTCCTGTCCCTAGTGCATTGTAGCCAATCTGTGGACATGATGTGAAAAATTTTTACTTGTCATCATTATGTGTGGCCAGATGGAAACGGTTCTGTACAAGTAATGATTTAACTTGGCACATTATAACTAGAAGTGTTAGAAACTTTGCAACACTTCACAATGGCGAGAGTGCAATACTATTGCGCTGCTCTTGCTATGATTTCAACCATGTGTCTTCACATAATGACCTAGTTGTATGTTGCTGTCTGATAAATTAAATGTCAAGGAAAGATACATATGGGACAACCCAAAACAATGTAGTTGAGCCATGAATAGGAAGACATCAGGAAAAGAGGAAATAACTGGCAAGAAATAGAAAGAGAAGGTTGTGGGAAGTTGAAGAGGACTTTTTATATGTAGCTCAAAGGAAACAGAAAATGATGCTAGAAGAAGGGGTGTGGGTGATGATAGTGGTAGTGGTGATAATGGTGGTGATTATGTTGGCATGGTCTGCATTTTGTTGCTGGTTAAGTAGTCTGTTATTTCTTGGTACCAGTGGTCTGGTAGTTAAAAACGGTTTGTGTTGTAGATTGTGAAGCCACTGTGATTGGCAGTACTATGTTATGTAATTATAAAAGTCATCCTTTGCTGTGAGACTTATATTACGGTAGCTTGTTAGTGTCACGTGGTTCAGTGGAATGTACTCTGTTTTCACATGCATTCACAAAATTGCAAAAAGCAACTATTAGCTTTGTCATGTCTGTCCATTCGCACAGAACAACTCAGCTCCCACTGGACAGATTTTCATGAAATTTGATATTTGAGGATTTGTCAAAAATCTGTCAATAAAATAAAAGTTTCATTAAAATTAAAGTTTCATTAAAATTGGACAAGAATACAGGGGACTTTACATTAAGACCAATATACTTTTTTATCATATCTCACTCATTTCTTCTTAGAATGAGAAATGTTTCAGACAAATTTGTAGAGAAAATCAAAACACACATTTTGTATTCAGTAACTTTTTTTTTTGAAAATTGTCCCTTTTATGAGATAATGTGTAAAAGTATTGTAGAATGGGTCAGGCCACAGATGACAATATGGCGCATTGCATGCTGGATGCGTAAGGCTACAAATACACATACACAGGTTTTGTAATATTCATTGCTTTCCTATTGCAACAATGGTTGCATGAACATGCTCTCAATGTTACACTGTACGTACATTGTCTGCCTTGTTTGTTATAGCATGAAGATGTGGTGGCACTGTACTCGCGCATAAAGTTCATCAGGCTGCTGTATCAGGCACTGATTTGTCTTGGTCGCCGGGAACAACCTGGGCTGGGTGACTGCCACAGACTCCTGGCTAGTTGCTCTGAGCTGTTGGTTACTATGCAGAAGACTGTAGGTAGAGGACTGCAGCCCGAAGTAGAATGTGAGTAGGTTTATTAATGTTACACCAACTGCGTGACAAAATTATCATATTGAACTCCAGTTCTCCTACTTTAATGTAATTGTTATCCGCTTTAGTCATTTGTTGTCTCTTATCATCTTCAATGCCAGTTAATGTCTTTGCCTTCCTACCTGTTTGGCACGCTAAAGATATTGATCCTTCTACTGCTTCTTTTACTAATGTATTGTTTGTCTATGTGATTAAGTTCCATTCTTTCTGCAGGGCATGCCTATTTTTTTCTGTTTTTATTCTTTAAATAATATACATTGGTTCCTGGAGTTTGTCAGGCTAGTAAGTGGCCACTGGTCATTTAAGACCAGATTCATCTGGTAGTGTTTTGTCGTTGTAGTGATGAGCATTAGGTGGGCAGTCAATTTAACTGTGTGATTATCATCTACATGTGCGTTCTGTTATAATCTACATGTGCCTTCCATTTTTCATGTTTGTGTGCCATCTGTGTATCGTGTACATGTATATTCTGCTTATCACATATATGTGTTTTCTGCTTATCACATATATGTGTATTCTGTTATCATGTACATGTGTATTCTGGTTTCAGCTGACCACCCAACAATATTGGGGTTTGATCCACTTGTTAACCAGCGGTTACTTCCACCCACATTTCCTCGATATACAAAAATAAAATCTCGTCTTGAAGCATTGGAGTATTTTGAAGAACTGCTGAACAGACTGAAAGTTGTGTGTAAAATTACAAGTCACTCTTCATTTCACAGTGCATTGGTGAGTTTACAGTAAAATGAAAGACATGTGCAGACATAAAAATTTTTTATTGTCTCTACCACAGTAGTAACAAAGCCTTATCAATTCTTCTGGGTCCTGCTATAAGCACCCCTCTTGCATGTGCATATGTTCTTAGCACACACAAGTACCGATTGTTTGAAATTAGTTTTCTACTGCTGTCAAGATTCTGTAATTCAAAACATATACAAATTATTTTATTTTTATTTGTTGCAGGATTTCTTCATCGATTTCAGTCGGCATGGACCGTGTATCCTGTCCCGCTCAATTCTTCAATTACTGTATCTCCCACAGTGTAATAAAGTATTTGGTACCTTAAATTTTGTGGATGTGCTAAGAGATGCAGCTAAGAATTTTATTTTTCCACCAGCTCTGATGCCAAAATCAACATTACTGAACAGTGCTCAGGTAAAGTGATACATTTACGTAATAGCATAACTTATACAATGCAGTAATACAAGAAGTAAAATAATAATCATGGCATGTAATTTCTGTGAAACATACTGCCTGAGCATTATATTGTCAGGGGGTACCATAACCACCCCAAACCCAAATATTACCACCAGCCATACAGAACTGGGTGTCTTAAAATACTCTATTTCTGTTCTTATAATAAAAGCCAACGAGATGCACTATTTCTCAAGTTTATTTTGATAAAGAACTCTAAATGTTTCGGACAGACCTACTGTCCATCATCAGGAGTCTCAACATTGTATACACAGCAATAGGTATTTGTCATGCTAGTTATGTTGTCTGTCTGCTAGCAGACAGTCAACATACGTGTCTGACACATGTAGAGTTCTTTATCAAAATAAACTTGAGAAATAATGCATCTCGTTGGCTTTTATTATAAGAATATATCACGATGCACGGTCCTCTGAATGTCAAACTGTATTTCTGTATGATACAGGCTACTACAAAAGATTTTTTTTTTTTATTTTTATAGCTATGTATATGCATATTTTCTGTCCAGGGAATTTTCTCAGGCCTTCCAAATCTAGCTTATACTTGCCTAACCATACTATGTGTCCTGTATAGATGACAGTGTTAATTGTTTTTATACAACATCCTGGAATTAAGTAGCTGTGTGGTAATGGTTAAATCTCTTAATATTGCAGTCCAGATAGCATTTGTGTTGGGGCAGGTTTCCGTGTCTGTGTGCCTTATAATTCTTCATTCATTAGCACTCCCACAGCTTAATACACTTATGAGCTCACACACAGTGCAGGATCTGTCTTTAAGCATTTTTGGTTACTCGCCTGATCAGTAAAGTCACTATTTTATGCAGTCTGATTGATTATTAGTATGTTCACAAAGGCCACATGCAGGTCCCTATAACCCCTCTGTAAAGTATTCATATTAAGAATACATGTGCACAAGAGGATTTAAAATGCTTTATGTGTATTGCAGTAGCTAGTTTAAGCATATTCTAAGATATGGCAGAACACTGGCAGTTTTTGTATATTCTAGAATTATATGAGAGTATTGTGACAATCCATTCTTGGTTTGACTGCTAAGAGTACAAGTATGCAGGATGTTAATTTTCTCCATCTTCCTCTTATCCTGTGTAACAGTGTTCTGTTTATCACTTTGGTCTCACACACATTTAGTTCTGTATTCATCCTGTAGTTGCATATAAAAACTTAAAATTACAATTCTTTGTATTTGAGTCTGTGGGTTCTTAAGTACAAGAACTGAACATGCCCATCAAACATCAGTATGATCATAGTTCCTCTATTCATTGATAACTCTGACTTAACACCTGCTGTATGCTGTAATGTTGTAGTTGCTATGTGCATGTAGTAGTTGTAGCCTTGTGCTCATATTTTAGGCAAAGGAGTATGTGGAAACTTTCCTAAATCATTGTACTCGACCATTTGGTAATCTTATGCAGTTGTGTGGACACAATCGAGCAAGGCAGCGGGACAAACTGGCACATCTACTAGAAGACTTTGCTACATTGCAAGATGAGGTTTGAATATACAAATTATTGTTTTTTTTATTCATGATGTTCATTGCCTCCAAAGTATAAGTTCTGCATAATTATGCTGAAAGAAAAGGAATGGGAATGAGTTCTTACAACATACACAGTACAGTCTTGTCTGAAAATTGGGACAGTTAGGAATGGTGTGACAGTGGAATTGGAGGATGAAGGTGCCACAGATGCTATCAACATTCATATCTTCCCACTGTGGACAGTTTGTTTTTGTCACTTCTGCAACAATGTGGCTTATTCTAGGCATTCCAGAACTTACTGTTAACTCTGTGAGCCCTGTAAAATGGCTAAAAGTGACAAAATTGTGCCAGCATTTCAACAGAATCTTCATTTAACAGCACAATTTGAAAGGGTGAAAATCAACAGCAAAACAGATTGGGCATATGGGATACAGATGTTCATGATAAATTTGATGGAATTACAATGAACTGTGTTCAACATAAAGAGTATGAAACTGTTGTAGAAGGAGGTGTTGGAATCTCTGTAGTGGCAGTGATGCTGCAGCTGATCTGTCATATACTGTGTTTACCCAAATACAAGTATATTTTCCTGAAAAATTGGTGTTGTCTTATAATCCACAAAAATTTAACCATGTGCTGTATAGTTACTTTTCCTGAAAATTGGCAAGTGTGAAGGGGACTCTTCTTGAATGCAGGGTCATTTCATTTTTAGGTAAAGACAATGGTTTGCAAAGATAGACAGGATAATGTAGTTGGTGTAGTAACAAGGCTATACATTGGACGATCTGGGGTTTGAGGGAGGAAAGAAACTTTTCTTTTCTCCAAAACATCCACACCAGCTATGGGGCCCACCCAGCCTCCTATTGAGTGGGTAGCAGGGTCTCTTTCCCCAGGGGTATAGTGGCCAGGACATGACACTGACCCTCACCTCCATCTCATTGCTGAGGTTAAGATTGAGTGGAGCTGTATCATTACTCTTGTGAGCCTACATGGCATGGACAGGGACAACTTCACTTTTTTGGCCCCAAGACAGAAACTTAGACAAATTTAATGAGGTTCTGTATCCCCAAGAACTATAAGTAAATGCAGTTATTGATGCACAGTAAGTTTGCAAGAATTTACCAATGTATTGAAAATCATGTTACATATTTTTTTGTATTTCTATCTCTTCAGGAATATTTTGGCTCATTAGAAGGCATTTGTAGTTGAAGAAAGTGTTTTCAGTAGCTTATTAATGGGATAAACTTTTGTGTGACTTCAGGCAGAACGGGTGGACGCATATTTGCATAATCTTTCTCTCAAGTCAGACTCGCCTCGCCCTCATCTTGCCTGTTTTGGTACATGGATTCTGTATCACACATTACGGATCATGATAATGTACTTGCTGTCTGGCTTTGAGCTAGAGCTGTACAGTATGCATGAGTACCATTATATATTCTGGTGAGTGTATTTGGATTATTAAGAACAGGCTGTCATTACATGTATCCATAAAATTATAGTACCATTTTAATACTTTCATTTTCATTAGGTATATTAGCAAATCTGTGAAGAGTGACTGATTGCTTTGTCATGTCTGTCTGCGTGGAACAACTCGGCTCCCACTGGATGGATTTTCATTCAGTTTTGTATTCGAGAGTTTACTAAAATATGTCCTGAAAATTAAAGTTTGGATAAAACTGGATAAAAATAACTAAACACTTCATGTGATGACCTACTTACGTTTATGACTATTTTGACTGCTATTGTTATAATAGGTGTTATCCAAAATTACCAAGCACTTGGTATGTAACCTGCATACATTTATGACTATTTTGGCTGCTTATGTGAATCATAAATACCAGCAGTAGTAATTGAGAATAATTGGTACTGATCGATAGTAGTCAGTACTGATCTGCCTTGACTCTTCACACAGCGTGCATGATGCTTAATTGAGGAAAGTGAAAATGTGCTAGCAGTACTTAATATTTATTAATGATGTCTAGGAATTTTAAATTTGGTATGTTGATTGATAATGAATATACCTACAAATTGTGTATGAAGTGTTGGTTTTAAATGGGCAATTACAAAATATTTCAGGGGGGTGCACATTGAAGTTCTGTGTGGCAGATTTAACAGAATTAATGCAGACATACAAGTAGTATGTTTTGCAAACATAACAACAACAGATGCTTAGAATGGTAGTGAAATTCTGTAGTATGTGAATGATTGTGAAGAGCAACAAAGAATATGATTATGGTGGATTAAATCATGGATGACCACCCGAGAAGGGTAAAGCATGCAAAGATATAAACATGCCTAAGTGTTGCATTATAAACTCACTTTCTGTTTTGTTATAATTACTGGTAAGATTACAAAAAGAAGGGAAGTGGTGAATGGATGTGTGTTGTCATTGAAATCCGTTGTGGCTTGCCTGTAATCACTATATACCACCTTGTTGCCATACCTGAGTGGGAAAATTTGGAAGTACATTGTGACATTTCACAGATGTTTCGCTTTGAAGTAGTCCATGGCAAGAGCGTTCACTCGTTAACACCTTCTGTTTTCTGTAGTTCCACTGATGAAGGTAGTAGATGCTTCCAATCCACTGTTGTGAATAATATTCATGTATGCTTTTACATGTACTGTAGATCTGCATGCTTGTGATTAACACTGCAAACACAAGTGCTGTTATAGGACTCACAAGCAAGCCAGCAGAATATTCTAGAAAGCTTACATAATAGAGAATTAACTGAGTTTTATGAGACTGCTGCATTTGTTTTGTGTGTGCAGGTATTTGTATGAATTTCTGTATGGTTGGCTGGTTTCTGCCTTGACAAGAGCAGACAGTTTTCTTATAGAACAAGAAGTTACTGTGGAAGGTCACAGAGGTCGTAGTGCAAAGAAAAATAGATCAAAGAAAAGGAAGACAAGACCTTATGGAAGAGAGATCGCTATGTACCAAGCACTGCAAAATTTGTGTGGTGGGTTCTATAAGGTAAATATTACACGTGTTAATTCCCCTGTTTTCTTGTGTAACTTAGTACGTGGTCATATTGTTATATCCCACCGCTGTGCAACAGTCCTTGGGACACTGCACAACAGACATGCATCATATTTCCTGAAACTTTAAATTGTTAGTAAAGGATGTCATTTGTTGTGTGGATTGAACTGTTCTGCATATTATGGACTCCTGCTAGTTCTTGTGTTTTTTATATAGAAGGCATACAAAAACAGAAATATTGACATTAAACTTGAGGGCAAGCCATGATGTTCATAGATGGCAAGGTATATGAAGTACTGATCATATGTAATGATGCAGACTGTAGTGGCAAAGGCCATGTTCATAACTGTGATGATAATGATACTGAATCTGTAGTTATGTGAGATCAAAGGTTCTCACAGTGTGACTTCTGTCTTAGGGGATGTGTCACCATTAGAAATTAACCAGCATATCAGGTGAACTGCTGAAGATAATGGCAGCAGTACACCCAAAATAGTGCTGAATTTTTACCAGAGTACACAGCATCATATCCAGAAGTGGACAGTCTTCACTCTGTAGTTATTAGTGGCAACCATAATAATGAGAATGTTTTACAAATGAATAAATTTAAAATACAGTCTTGACAACTATGATATTAATGTTTGAATGACCTGTGTGCATGTATGTGAAAACAAATTTAAAAAAATTCCTAGAATTCATTTTATATATTTAGGCAACAAGGACATTTACTGCATTTTAAAGACATGTTGCATAATTTCTTTTTTTTATATCTCACAAAATGCAGTTTATTTCATAAATATTCTTTTTCTGTTCAAATAATATGTTTTTCTTAAACCATGCCCAAAAATGTAAATACCAACTAAGTTACTGGAAGGTTATTCAGTACAATATCAAGTTACCTTTATTAAGTGATATATGCTGTAACTGTATGTTTTGGCTAAAAATTACCTACTATCAACTCAATACCGGACTTTATTTCTAGTTCTGCAAAAACTGAGAAGAATGCATTTCAAGTATCATCCATTTTACAACTAATTTATGAATCAATATATCATGCTTATACTACTTATACCTTTGTCTAAACTCTATTGTCATGTGACCTACTAAGGTGCATGTTCATGAGTGTAATTACAGCGATATGGTGTTCAGAGAATTTAACATGTACCTGCCTAAAAGTATGATAATATAACATGTAACTGTATACAAGTATAAAATGGTAGTAGTATTACCCATTTATAATTTTAAATTAAATTAAAATCAGATCTGTATCTACTAGTCAGTACATTATTATGTTTCCACAGTTGTAGTATCCAGTAGAGAGAGAGCAGATTATGTATCTGATGAGAAAGAGAGCTTTTTCCTTTTTTAATCCTGACAGGTGCATATGCATTTTTAGGTTTTGAAATTGGTTACTGTTGCTGTGTGTGCTTATGTTGGTTGCTGCTTTAGTTAGCAAAAGCCTGCAAGAGGTTTCAGGTCTTCTGGGTTGTGATGTCATGTGACAGGTTTAGTGGTTCCCAGTATTTTGAAGGATTGTAATCTCTTTTTGTCTTCAAGGTGTAGTAGTCCCAGCAGAAACAACACCATATGCTAGTCAAGTGTATTTGATCAAGTGTGGACAAAAATACCTATTGTGTTTTTAAGAACTAATGAAACATTGATTACTGTGCAAATGTAAATAATAATAATAATAATAATAATAATAATAATAATAATAATAATAATAATAATAAACCTGTAATAATAGGGGCAACTGGAACCATTCCAAAATCACTCAGACTACCTGAGCAACATACCAGGAAAGTATGAAATTAAGGAGTACAAAAAACAGCCATGTTGGGCACTGCACACATACTACAGGAAATACTAATGTGAAAGTACAAAACATATTTCATGGGCAAACTAACATTACATGTAGCACAAATTGTAAATGCAGAACAGCTGCCACACTGAATACCCTAAAAACATGGTTTATTTTAGGTATATAGTAGTAAATACCCTGAATAAAGGTGATAACAAGGATAATAATAACAACAATGTAATAATAAGAACAACAACAACAAGAATAAATTTCAAGCATTTGGATCATTGGTAATACCAGTACTTAGATACAGTTTTGGAATTAGTAACTGGCTCCAAGAAGAACTGCAAAAACTGGGGCAGGAAAACGAGGAAACTGCTAACCATCCATGGACAGCATCACCCAAAGGGAGATGTAGATCGCTTGTACGTTCCAAGAAAACAGGGTGGAGGTGGCCTGATGCAGTTAGAAGCCTACACAGTAGAAATAACAAAACTGGTGAACTATACAGACAGCAAGGAATATCCACTAAAACAAATTGTCAGAATGCACCATCACATCAACTCATCAATGTTACAGACAGCTAGATGCCTCAAGACAGAATTACAGAGAGGAACATGACAAATAAACAACAGCATAGCAGAGAAAACAAAAGAAAGATGGCAAGGGAAGAGGATGTATGGACATTTGCCACATAGCTTAGACAAAAAGCTGGTGGATATAACCAGCCCGATTGATGGCTAAAATCTGGAGATGTTATGGGAGAAACAGAAAGTACAATAGTGGCAGCTCAAGACCAAGCAATTAGTAAAAACTCTTCTAAGAATAAAATTTTGAAGGAAGAAATGGGCGGTAAATGCCCGTTATGTAAACAGCATGAAGAAACTTTACCACCTAACCTCTGGATGCCCCATTTTGGTGAAGAATGAATACTTAATGAGACATGATTAAGTATGTACACATTTGCATTACTCAATGTGCAAAGCTCTAGGCACTGGAAAAACAGACAAATGGTACACACACACACACATAAGCCAGTGTATGAACAGGAAGGTGTTACAGTGTTGTGGAATCAAGCAGTACACACAGACAGAGAAGTTACAGCAAATAGGCCAGGTGTAATAATTAAAAACAAG
>Ga0209628_10002288_pt1 | contig 12914 bp, 9 predicted proteins | sample TergutCu122P4_FD_187285 | JGI IMG/M metagenome (GOLD analysis project Ga0209628, IMG submission 187285) | Cubitermes ugandensis P4 segment gut microbial communities from Kakamega Forest, Kenya - Cu122 P4 (SPAdes) (version 2) | ecosystem: Host-associated > Arthropoda: Insects > Digestive system >...
TAAAAATTAAGAGAATTAGGATTAAAATAATTAAGAATTAAAAATTAAAAATTAAGAGAATTAGGATTAAAATAATTAAGAATTAAAAATTAAAAATTAAGAGAATTAGGTTGGTGGTCTATTCCGAATATTGTCACTTTTGTCCCCATCGACCTAAATGACCTCATCGTTCCCACCGATTAATTACTCATTTTCCTCGTCCTCAAAAAAATCTTTTGTTTCTTCAACTGCCGGCGCTTCGGTTCTTCTGGCGCGTGATTTCCTGTCACGACGGGGCGGGGGTGCAGCCTCTACTTCACTCTCTCCTTTATTGGAGCGCTCTGCGTTAAGTTCTAATAATCCTTCCTGAATAGCTTCGCAAATAGCGCCTAATATCAGCTCTACGGATTTGGTAGCATCATCATTCGCAGGGATAACGAAGTCAATATTCGAGGGGTTGGAGTTTGTATCGACCATACCAAACACGGGTATACCCAGCCGGTTGGCTTCGCGGACGGCGATGTTTTCTTTCAAGACATCAATGATAAACAACGCGCCCGGTTGCCGGTTCATGTCGGCTATAGAGCCGAGGTTCTTTTCTAATTTGGCGCGTAAGCGGGTGATTTGTAATTTCTCCCTTTTGGAAAGGTTGTCAAAGGTACCGTCGCCCGACATCTTGTCGATGGTAGACATTTTCTTTACAGCCTTCCGAATAGTAGGGAAGTTGGTCAACATGCCGCCCGGCCAGCGCTCTATCACGTAAGGCATCCCAATGGACGTCGCCATATCGGCAACAATTTGTTTTGCCTGTTTTTTGGTCGAAACAAAAAGAATCTTTCTATCCGATTTGACGATGTTCTTTAATGCTTCGGCTGCTTCATCAATCTTAACGACTGTTTTGTTTAAATCAATGATATGTATGCCATTACGCTCCATGAAAATATAAGGAGCCATGGCAGGGTTCCATTTACTTTTGAGGTGTCCAAAATGAACACCTGCTTCTAATAACTGTTCAAAACTTACTCTTGACATTTTTTATTTATTAATCGTTTACTTTCTTTTTTGTATGATACCAATCATCCGGTAGATTCACGACAGGATATGTCGGAAAAATCCGTATAATTTAGATACTAAACGCTTTACTCTAAAGAATCGGCTATATCAACGTTTGCTGAATTGGAATCTCTTGCGCGCTTTGGGTCGGCCCGGTTTTTTACGCTCAACAGAACGCGGGTCGCGGGTTGTGAAGCCTTCGGCTTTCAGCGCCGGTTTTGATTCTGGATTGATTTTTATCAATGCGCGGGTAATAGCTAAACGGGCTGCTTCGGACTGTCCTTTGAAACCGCCGCCGAACAAGTTGACCTGAATGTCGTACATCTCTGTGGCATTCAAGGTGTTTAAAGGTTGTTTTACAACATATTGCAGGAGGGGTGATGGGAAATAGTTGTCCAAATCGCGCCGGTTAATTGTAATCTTACCGTTGCCTTCTTTTACAAAAACGCGGGCTACTGCCGCTTTTCGTCGTCCTAATGCATTTATAACTTCCATATTGGTTACGTAAGTGAGTTTATATCAACTGATTTTGGCTGCTGCGCCGCATGTTTGTGCTCGCTTCCTCCATAGACATACAGGTTGTCGAGCAACTTAGCGCCTAACTTGTTTTTGGGCAACATACCCTTCACTACCTTCTGAAAAAGGCAGGCTTCCCCTTTGGCTTTCAACTGAGCGGGCGTCGTTTTCTTTTGTCCGCCCGGATACCCCGAATGGGAATAATAAATACGGTCGTTCCATTTATTGCCTGTCAACACAACCTTGTTGGCATTGATGACGATCACGTTATCGCCGCAATCAACATGGGGGGTAAAGCTGGGTTTGTATTTGCCGCGCAAAAGTTTGGCCACTTTCGATCCGATACGTCCCAGATGCTGGCCGGTTGCATCGACGACAACCCACTCTTTATCGACGGTTGCTCGATTGGCAGAAACGGTTTTATAACTTAAAGTTTCCACTGTTAGTTTTTTTTAATTTATTAATTTATAATCATTTATTATGCGTCCCAGATGGCTTGTACGACGGGCATGTTGATACAATTCACCGAAAACGGCCTGCAAAGGTACGCTTATTTGTCAGTAAAACAAAATTCTCACTTTCTTTTTCAAAAAAAATGTATTTTTTTTTAAATACATTATCAGTTACATCCCCCTGCCCCCTTTAAAGGGGGAGAACACGGGTTGTTGAAAACTTTTTTGCGCCGGCGTTGTAATTATCCGTAATTTTGCAGCGCTATGGAGCCATTTATACATCTACACGTACATACGCAATACTCGCTTTTAGACGGCCAAGCCTCAATAGATGCACTGATTGAGAAGGCACAAAACGACGGGATGAGGGCGCTTGCCGTCACCGACCATGGAAATATGTTTGGGATCAAAGAGTTTTTCAATAAGGTGAAGAAGAAAAACAGCAAACACTTTGGTATTATTAAGGATTGCGAAAACGAAAGGCAACAACTGCTTGGCAAATCTTACCCGACAGAAGAAGAGGACGACCGGATACAAAAACTGTCAAGGAAAATTGAAGAAGAAAAACATAGACTGTTTAAACCGATCATCGGATGCGAATGTTATTGTGCGCGGAACGGAAGACATAACAAAACAACCAAAGAAGACCTGAGCGGATGGCACCTCATACTGCTTGCCAAGTCGTTGAAAGGTTACAAAAACCTTATTAAAATGGTTTCTATTGCTTGGACGGAAGGTTTTTACGGACGCGCACGGATTGATAAACAGTTGCTGGAGCAGTATCACGAAGGAATCATTGTCTGCTCGGCTTGCTTGGCAGGGGAAGCGCCGCGATTGATACAAAGTGGCGACTTACAGAAAGCGGAAGAATCGGTTCTTTGGTTTAAAAAGGTTTTCGGTGATGACTATTATTTGGAACTCCAACGACATGAGACACATGACCCGAATGCGATGCACGACATCTATCCCCGTCAGATTGAAGTCAATAAGGCGCTTATCGAACTTGCGCGAAAGCACCGGATAAAACTGATAGCCACGAATGACGTTCATTTTGTAAACGAAACAGATGCGGATGCGCACGAGATTTTGCTTTGTCTAAGCACAAACAAAACCATCAGCGATACCAACCGTTTGAGATATAGCCGGCAAGAATGGTTTAAGACTACTGCCGAGATGAACGTTATCTTCGCCGACCAGCCCGAAGCGCTTCGTAATACGCTCGAAATAGCGGAAAAAGTATCCTTTTATGATATAGATTCGCAGGCGTTGATGCCTTTCTTTGAAATCGATGCCTCGTTTTCGACCGAAGATTTTTACAGGGAGAAGTACCGAGCGAAAGACCTTATGAATGAGTTCGGAACAGAAAACTACCTTCGCCTGGGCGGTTTTGAAAAGGTGATACGGATCAAGTTAGAGGCGGATTATTTGGCGCACCTGACGTATGAAAAAGCGCGGGAACGGTACGGCGATGTATTATCCGACGAGATGAAAGAGCGTATTGAGTTTGAGCTTAGTACCATCAAGACGATGGGCTATCCGGGTTACTTTCTTATCGTTCAAGATTTTATCTCTACTGCCCGTAAGATGGGGGTGTCGGTAGGCCCGGGACGCGGTTCGGCTGCCGGCTCTGTCGTTGCTTACTGTCTGGGAATAACGGACATAGACCCGATACTGTATGATCTGCTTTTTGAACGTTTTCTTAATCCCGACCGTATCACAATGCCCGACGTCGACATCGATTTTGATGACGACGGACGAAGGGATATTTTGAAGTGGGTGACAGATAAATATGGTACTGAACGCGTCGCGCATATCATCACCTACGGTACGATGGCCTCCAAATCGGCTATCAAGGATGTTGCGCGCGTTTTGGAACTGCCTTTATCCGAATCGAACCGGTTAGCCAAACTTGTCCCCGACCGGATGCCCGATGTGGACGGGAAGAAAGTGGAACTGAACCTGTCCAACTGCTTGAAATATGTGCCCGAATTTAAAACAGAGATGGAGAAAGGCAGTCCGCTGATTAAAAAAACGCTGGAGTTTGCTAAACAATTAGAAGGCACCGTCCGTAACACGGGGGTTCACGCTTGCGGTATCATCATCGGCTCGCAGGACATCTCGGATATTGTCCCTGTTTCGACAGCGGAGGATAAAGAGACCGGAGAAACACTGTTAGTGACCCAATATGAAGGCTCCAGTATTGAAGATACAGGACTTATCAAAATGGATTTTCTCGGACTACGGACACTGTCGATTATTAAAGAGGCCCTCGAAAATATAAAACATACAACCGGTCAGGAAATCGATATTGACCATATTGATATAGCAGACGAAGAGACCTACCATTTGTTTTGCCAAGGGAAAACAACCGCTACGTTCCAGTTCGAATCGGTCGGTATGCAAAAATACCTGAAAGAACTGAAACCCTCCAAATTTGAGGACCTCATTGCGATGAACGCCTTATACCGACCGGGTCCTATGGATAATATACCTTTATTTATTTCACGCAAGCACGGACGCGAAGAGATAGTATATGATATTCCGGTTATGGAGCGGTATCTGAAGGATACTTACGGGATTACAGTTTACCAGGAACAGGTCATGCTTCTGTCGCGTCTGTTAGCCGGATTTACACGCGGAGAAAGCGATACGCTACGCAAAATAATGGGTAAGAAACTGCCGAAAGAGATGGCCGTGCTGAAAGAAAAATTCTTTGCCGGAGGCGAAGCCAATGGATATGACCGAAAAACGCTCGAAAAAATCTGGGGCGACTGGGAGAAGTTTGCTTCCTACGCTTTCAACAAAAGCCATGCTACCTGCTATTCGTGGATAGCCTATCAGACAGCCTGGCTGAAAGCACATTACCCTTCGGAATACATGGCTGCTGTCCTTAGTCGTAACTTGTCTAACATCAAGGAAATAACCAAATCGATGGACGAGTGCAAGGCGATGGGCTTGCAGGTACTTGGGCCGGATGTGAACGAATCACAGCGAAAGTTTGGCGTCAATAAAAAGGGAGACATCCGTTTCGGACTTGTTGCCGTAAAAGGTGTTGGCGAAGGTGCGGTTCAGAATATTATCGAGGAGCGTGAAAAAAATGGACCTTACAAGACGATATACGATTTTATCGAAAGGGCGAACCTGACGTCATGCAACAAGAAAGTGATAGAAAGCTTAGCGCTTTCGGGCGCCTTCGATACGCTGGACATACGCCGCGAACCATTCGTTGTACCCAACGAAAAAGGAGAGACCTTTACCGAAATCATTTTGCGTTACGGGACAAAATTTCAGATGGATAAACAAATGACTACCTTTTCACTTTTTGGAATGGATGCCGCTGTTGAAATTGCCAAACCAGAAGTCTATAAATGCGCCGAATGGAGTGACTTAGAGCGTCTAAACAAAGAAAAAGAATTGATAGGTATTTATCTTTCGGCACATCCCTTAGATGCTTATCAGGTGATACTGACGCATGTATGTAATACGGGAATGGCAGAGATGAGCGACATAACCGGCATGAGAAATAAAGAACTGCTCATCGGAGGCATCGTGACCACATACCGAGAAGGGATATCCAAACGGGGAGGAAGCTCTTACGGTATCATAACAATGGAAGATTTTACCGGCAGCGGCGAAATCCCCCTCTTTGGGAACGATTTCATCAACTACGGCAAGTTTGGACGGCAAGGTAACTATTTATTCATCCGTGCCACCGTCGAAAACCGGAACGAATACTCCGATGCGCTTGGGTTGAAAATCAAATCCATCACACGCTTGCAGGATGAGAAAGACAAATTAGTAAAAAAGTTGAGCGTTGTCGTACCGGTGAGCGAACTAACCGAAGTGTTAGCGGAGGAGTTTTATGCCCTGTTTGCAGAAAATCGAGGGGCGACAGCCCTGCAGTTCGACATCTTCGATGACGAAAAGAGAAGTGTGTCAATAAACCTGTATTCCAAAGATTTTAAGGTCAATGTGACACAGAGCATGCTCGACAAACTGACTGACTTACAAAATATTCAATATAAAATAAATTAAATTTTTAAATTATGGCTTTAATAGTTACAGATGAGAATTACAAAGAGGTGTTAAATGGCAACAAACCGGTAGTATTGGATTTTTGGGCGGAGTGGTGTGCTCCTTGCCGGATGATAGCGCCCATTATGGATGACTTGGCAACGGAATACGAAGGAAGAGTTGCTATCGGTAAGGTGGATATAGAAGAAAACAATGAAACAGTAGTCGAGTTTGGTATCCGCAGTATTCCTACTGTCCTGTTTTTCAAGCAGGGTATGTTAGTAGATAAACAGGTAGGCGCAGCCGCCAAAGACCTCTTCATCCAAAAAATCGAAAACCTTTTGTCCTAACCCCTCTCCAAGTGTTAAGTCATCGATAATTTCCAAGACAGGAGAGACGCTAAGACGGGTCATTCAGAAAGGGAAGATAAGAGGTAGTGCAAGTACCATGATGATGCCCATAATAATCTGCAAGGGCAGGCCTACCCTGACATAATCCTTGAAAGTGTATTTGCCGGCGCTCATTACTAATGCGTTAGGAGGTGTTGAGAAAGGTGAGGCGAAGCACATGCTGGCGGCTACGGCTACACCGAACAGCAATGGGTAGGGACTGATGTTCATATCGACGGATGCCTGCATGGCTATGGGTGTGAAAAGGACGGCGGTAGCGGTGTTGCTCATAAAAAGGGTCAGCAGGGAAGCGCCGCCATAGATGGCTGCCAATATCATATAAGGGCCGACATCACCTATGCCATTCAGTAAGGAATCGGAGATAAACTTGGTGACGCCCGTCTTCTCGAAAGCGGTCGCCATCGGTATCATCGCCCCTATCAGGACGATGCTGTTCCAGTTGATGCTTCCGTAAGCCTCTTCCATATTACGTAAACAGCCTGTGACGACCATCAACAGGGCAGCGGTTAGTACGGCTGCGACTGCCGGCACAATGTTTAATACCATCACTGTCACCATCGCGAGCATGATTGTCGCAGCAATCGGCGCTTTGCTGTCTAAGGTCACTTTAGCGGCCTCTTTGGCAGGTTGCCCTACAACAACAAAGTCGTTCTGACGCTCAGCCAAGCCGGCGATATCGTCCCATGACCCCTGTATCAATAGCGCATCGCCAGCGTTTAGCTTAACATCTTTTATCTCAGATATTTTGTAGTTCCCCTGATGTTTGATGCCTAAGACGGTTACATTGTATAGCTCGCGAAAACGGCTTTCGCTGACCGTCCGGTTGATAAGCGTGGATTCGGGCATCAGCAATACCTGGGCAATACCGTAATTGCCGAAGTGATAAATGGTTTCTTCCTTCGTGAGCGTCTCTATCTCTAAGTCGTTTGCAAGCACAAAATGTTCGATGTTTTCTTCGCTGCCATGACAGTAAAGCGTATCGCCGCGGCGGATGATTGATTTAGGCCTTGCTATCTCTTCGGTCGCCGGCTGTAAGGCATACGGCTTGTGTACCATCTTCACCACACTGACTAAATAGGTGGTGGCTATCTTCAACTCATCCATTCGCTTATCAACCAAAGGCGAATCTCTGGGTACGATGAGTTTGAACACCTGAGCCGATATTTTGTATTCTTCTACTAATTCGGAGAGCGACTTACCCCGTTTTTCATGCCGTTCATTTCCTTCGCTACTTTTTAATAGCGTGCGGCTTAAAAAAAATAACACCACCGTTCCTATTGTCACCGCAATGAACCCTATCGGTGCAAATGAAAAGAAAGAGAGCGCTTTAAATCCTTGCTTGACAAGCGCTTCCTGTATCACAAGGTTTGGAGGCGTACTGATAAGGGTGAACATGCCCATGCCGCTTGCAAAGGCCATAGGCATCAAATAGCGACGCGCTTCCTTGCCTGCGCCGGCGGCCAAACTCACAACTATTGGCATCATCATAGCGACCGTTCCGGTATTACTGATAAAAGCGCCGACAAAAGCCGTCACTAACATTACTAACAGAAAGAGCATGTTGTCGTTATTGCCGGCTAATTTGAGGATGCGGGCGCTTATCATCTTGGCCAATCCGGTTCGGAAGATACCGGCGCCTACTATAAAAAGCCCTATCATCATGATAACCACCGAATTAGAGAACCCGGCAAGGGCTTCCGAAGGCGTAAGGATACCCGATAGCATCAAGGTTAATAAAGCGCACAAAGCAACAATATCCGAGCGCACCTTGCCGCGCATAAAAAAGAACGCCGACAAGAGAAGTATGGCAAGCGTCAGATTAAACGGGGTAAAATATGACATTATACTCATTGTTGTAAAAGATAAGTCTTAAATCCTTCAAAATCTTTACCGAGAAAAACTTTCTTTTTTCTTCTTTTCATCAATTCCTGCAACTTAGAAGGTATCTCAATGTCGGTCTTTAGTATTCTGTCTACTGTTTCTTTAAACTTGGCAGGATGGGCGGTCTCAAAAAACAGCCCTGTCTCACCGGGTTGGAGCCGGTCATCGACGAGCGCCTGGTAGCCGCAAGCGCCATGCGGGTCTAATAAATAGCTGTGCATTTGATAGACATCTGAAATAATGTTGGCTATTTGTTCGTTGGTATAACGATAACCGGCAATAAGCGCTGACATTTTTTCATAGCTGCTGTCGAATAAATCGAGGATACGGGCGAAATTGCTCGGATTGCCTACATCCATCGCATTGGCAAGCGTTTCGACCGATGGACGGGGGGTATATTGACCTGTTTGGAGATACTCATAAAAAACGTCATTCCGGTTATTGGCTGCAATAAAACGTTTGACAGGCAGCCCCATTTTATAAGCAAAAAGCCCGGCTGTCAGGTTGCCTAAGTTACCACTGGGTACACTGACCACTAACTCACTGGCTTTACCTATCCGGTCTAACTGTGCGTAAGCATTGAAATAATAGAACGACTGCGGCAGGAAACGGGCTACATTGATTGAGTTGGCCGATGTCAAAAATAGTTGCCTGTTTAGCTCCCCGTCCATAAAAGCCGCTTTTACCAAAGCCTGACAGTCGTCAAACGTGCCATTTATTTCAAGTGCAGTAACATTTTTCCACAACGTAGTGAACTGACATTCCTGTAAGCGGCTCACCTGACCTTTCGGATATAGCACATATACATGGATACCGGGCATATTATAAAAACCGTTAGCCACAGCGCCACCTGTATCACCGGAGGTGGCAACAAGCACATTGAACTTCTTGTCAAGTCTCTGTTGATGAACAAAATAGTCTAACAGACGAGCCATAAAACGAGCGCCCGTATCTTTGAAGGCGAGTGTCGGACCATGAAACAACTCAAGGCAATAGATGTTATCATGTATATGAACGACAGGCGTTTCGTAGGAAAGTGTATCATAGACAATGGAAGATAGCTGTAAAGAAGGCAGGTCGGCGCCGAAAAACGCCTGCGCTACAATATCGGCAATCTCCTGAAAGGATTTATCTTTCATCCCGGCAATCACTCTTTTCCCAATAACAGGGATTTTTTCAGGCATAAAAAGCCCTTTGTCAGTTGCCAAGCCTTTGAAAACAACGTCCTCTAAACTTGCCAATCCCGATATTTTATTCGTACTGTAATACTTCATTTATCTGATATTGGCTATTGAAATGATGTCGGCAAAAACGCCCGCTGCCGTCACATCGGCACCGGCGCCGTAGCCTTTGATAATCATTGGATAATCGTGATAGCGCTCGGTAGAAATCATGATGATGTTGTTACTGCCTTCTAACTCATAGAAAGGATGTCGGCTACCTACTTCCATAGGCCCCACCTGACAAACGCCGTTGTTCATGCTGGCAACAAAGCGTAAACGCTTCTCTTGAGACGTTAGTTTTTTGCGCTTTTCTTCAAACTCTTCGTCTAATGCAGGAATTTTTGCCCAAAATTCTTCTAATGTGCCTGCAAAATAGTCGGCAGGAATGATTAGACTGGTCTTTACATCACTCTGTTCTACAACACAACCGGCTTCGCGGGCAAGGATTACTAACTTACGAATTACGTCCATCCCACTCAAGTCGATGCGTGGGTCTGGCTCGGCATATTTGGCCTCCACAGCCATTTGTATCGCCTTGCTTAACGGGATGTCTGCACTGATGGTATTAAAAATGAAGTTCAATGTACCCGATAGCACGGCTTCTAATTTAAAAATATGGTCGCCGCTATTAATCAGGTCATTCATGGTGTTGATGATAGGCAAACCGGCGCCAACGTTTGTTTCAAACAGAAACTTGATACCCCGTTTACGCGCAGTCTCTTTCAGTAACGCATAGTTTTTATAAGGCGAAGAAGCGGCTATCTTATTGGCTGCCACAACGGATATGTTCATGTTGAGGAGGGATTCGTACAGTGCGGCAATCTCTTCGCTGGCCGTACAATCTATGAATACGGAGTTAAAGATGTTCATACTCAGTATTTCTGCTTTTATTCCTTCGGGCGATGACTTAATACCGCATTTTCTGAGTTCTTTGATACAGGTTGACAGGTCAAGTCCTTCACGTCGCATCAACATTTCTTCTATATCGGCTATCCCGACGAGATTCAACTTGACGCCGTTTTGTTTCATCAGTTTTTTCTGCTGGTGTTTGATTTGATCTAACAGGTGGCCGCCAACCGTTCCAATGCCTACAAGGAACAAATTTAACATTTTATATTCGGAGAGAAAAAATGAATCATGGATAGAGTTCAGCGCTTTACGAAGGTATTCGAGTTTGATGACGAAGGAGATGTTTGTCTCCGAAGCGCCCTGCGCACAGGCAATGACGCTGATACCGGCGCGCCCTAATGTGCCAAACAACTTGCCGGCGATGCCGGGCGTGCGTTTCATGTTCTCACCAACAATAGCAATAGTGGCTAAGTTCTTTTCGGCAACTATATCATCGATCTCACCGCGGGAACGCTCCGGTGCAAACTCGTCGTTAAGTACTTTAACAGCTAAATCGGCGACATTATTTTTAACGGCAAACGTAGTGTTGTTTTCCGAACTGGCCTGGGAAACCATAAAGACACTGATACCATTTTCGGCTAACGTGCGGAATATCCGGTAATTGACGCCTATGACACCTACCATGCCTAACCCCTGTACAGTAACAAGACTTGTATCATTGATTGACGAGATACCCTTGATAATGGCTTTTTTACCGTTTTTACCCTCTGTCTTTTCAATCTCATTTGAGATAAGCGTTCCCGACGATCCGGGATTGAAGGTGTTACAAACCCTAATAGGGATGTTCTTGTGAAAGGCAGGGTAAATCGTTGGCGGATAAATCACTTTGGCACCAAAATTACAGAGCTCCATAGCTTCGGTGAACGACAGGCGCTTGATTAGATAAGCCGCGCTGATGACACGCGGATCGGCTGTCATAAATCCATCCACATCGGTCCAAATCTCTAACATGGAAGCATCAAGCGCCGCAGCTATTATCGAGGCTGTGTAATCGGAACCACCGCGTCCTAAGTTGGTGATGTCGCCATTGTCGATACTCGATGAGATGAATCCGGGTACTAACGCCACCGGAGGGACTTGTTCAAAAGTTTGTTGTATCAGTTCATTCGTCTTTTGAAAGTCGACGACATGTTTATTGAACTGCTTGTGTGTCTTTATAAACTGACGTGAATCGTATAATTTTGCTTTTTTTATCACTTTCGACAGAATCAGTTCAATAAACAGCTCACCGTAACTGACAATCGTATCGGATGTTTTGTCGGATAAATCCCTGATAAGTAATAAACCGCGATAAATATTCGACAACTCACTAAATGTTTCCATGATTTTTTTTCTCAATAATGCCTGTTTTTCCTTTGGAACGACATCCGAAAACACCGAAAGATGACGCTCAACCATTTTGGAAAAATCATTTTTATAGCTCTCATCGCCTTTCGATGCTTTTATTGACATGTTAATCAACAGGTCTGTTATCCCGTCGAGTGCCGAAACTACAACAATAACCGGCTCATCAATGGCTTCAACAATATTCTTTACACTTAAAATACTTTTTACGGAACCTACCGACGTCCCGCCGAATTTCAAAACTTTCATCAGTTCTATTAATAAATTGTTATTTTTTAGGGCGCAAAGATAGGAATTTTTTACCTTTGTGCCTTTAAAAACAAAAATTATGGCAAGAATAGTTGAGATTTGCGCTAATTCAGCACAAAGTTGTGTGGAAGCAGAAGCGGGTGGAGCACGCAGAGTTGAGTTATGTGCGGCTATACCGGAGGGAGGAACTACACCAAGTTTTGGTATGATACGAATGGCACAGCAACTGACCGCACACATCAACATCAACGTGATCATTCGACCGCGTGGCGGCGATTTCCTTTACACGGAATCGGAAGTTGAAACGATGCTTTTTGACATCGAAATGGCTAAACAACTGAAGGTTCATGGCGTCGTTTTTGGCTGCTTGACCCCGCAGGGGGATATAGACGTCCCACTGATGCGCCGCCTGATGGAAGCATCTATGCCCTTGTCGGTTACATGCCACCGCGCCTTTGATGTCTGTCGCAATCCTTTTACTGCGATGGAACAACTCATCACATTGGGTTGTGACCGTATCTTGACCTCCGGACAACAACCGGATGCTGTCAGAGGTATCCCTTTGATTAAAGAACTGATAAAAAACGCCAACGGACGTATCATCATCATGCCGGGGTGTGGCATTCGCGATGGTAATATCGCACAGATTGAAACCGAAACGGGCGCTAAAGAGTTCCATCTATCTGCCCGTAGCATCGTTTACAGCCGGATGGAGTACCGAAACGAATCCGTCCCAATGGGAACTATCCTATGCGCTTCCGAATTTGAAACCATACAAACCGACCGCCAAAAAGTCGCCGCCTGCCTTTAATCCCCCGTTATATTATCGGATGATAACCTTTTCAACGATACCGTTGTTCAATGTGACGAAATAAATACCGCTG
>Ga0209628_10002289_pt1 | contig 12912 bp, 9 predicted proteins | sample TergutCu122P4_FD_187285 | JGI IMG/M metagenome (GOLD analysis project Ga0209628, IMG submission 187285) | Cubitermes ugandensis P4 segment gut microbial communities from Kakamega Forest, Kenya - Cu122 P4 (SPAdes) (version 2) | ecosystem: Host-associated > Arthropoda: Insects > Digestive system >...
CATTGACGCATCCCCATTTGCCGTCTAAACAGACTTCTGCCAAATCTTTGTTTCCCCATTTTCGGGATGAGAAATTCAAAATCTGCGTCCACTGTTTTGCCTCGTCGTATTTGACTGGGGTAAGCAGTTCGCCGGTTTTGCGACTGACGAATCCGTATTTGTCGCCAAGCCTGACGATAGGGTCTTGATGCCCTTTGATTTCGTCGTAAACGGGCGGAATGATTTCCTTGCCCTGTTTGTTGACCAAACCCCATTTCCCGTTTAACTGTACCCTGCCAACATCCCAGTGAAACCGTAGAGCGCGGTCATACTTTGGCGGAGTAATCTCAACGCCCTTGCTGTTGATATAACCGAATTTACCGCCTTTGCCTACCACCGCCACACCATATATCTCTTCATACGTGTCGCGATAATCGTAATCAGGTTGCTGTTTTTGTTTGCGCTTTGCCATGATGATGAATGTTTTAGATTATTTTTTCTGTCTTATCTGTCAAAAAATCATTTGCAGGTACAAGTTCAATTGTCATTCCATTTTCCACAAATTTATCGGATTGATTCAGTGTAACTATTTGTCCGTAAGAAAGTTTAAAAAATTGCATTGCTTCTTTTAATCCGTTGTATTCTCGCTCAAAATTTTCATCCGTAATATGAAAGCAGACTTGTATTGCCTTTGTAACTATGTGTTTTTCAAGAACAACAAAATCACATTCGCTTTTTGTCTGAAAATAAAAAATATCTTTGCACTTACGGCGTAAATGCAAAAACACAAGGTTTTCCAAGCGTCTTCCGCTGTTTTCGCTTGTGGAAAGAGCGTTGTGTGTATACAAACCCAAATCCACCGTATACACCTTTTTTGGATTACGAGCCTGCACTTTCAACGAATGGCTGAAAAGCGGCACAAATTCAAATAAATAGGCATCTTTCAAATACGAAAAATATTCTAAAAAGGTACTTGGCGATTTAATCCCAAACATGCCTGTCAACTTGTTTGCCGTAATCGTATTTCCGAGATTAGTAATCAGAAATACTGTAAGTTGCCGTAGTGAGGCAATGTCGCGAACAGCGTGTCTGACTGCAATATCACGCCATAAAATATCGTCAATCAGTGTGTTTAAAATGCTGGATATTCCTGTTTTCACATATTCCGGAATACCACCCGAATGTAGATATGCCTCGACCGCCTCTGTATTATTTTCCTTGTTGAGAAAATGGATGTACTCGGAATAGGAAAACGGAAAAAGTTCGACTGATAAATGCCTTCCCGTGAGATGTGTGCCCATTTCAACACTCAACATTGAAGCGTTTGAGCCTGTAATAAAAACTGTATAACGTTCGCGTAGCAGTTGATTGACATACAGTTCCCATCCGCTTATCAATTGTATTTCGTCAAAAAATAAAACTTTTATGCCCCGTTTTGTAATTTCGTTGTGCAAACGGGCAAAGTCGCCTGTTTCAAAAGCCGCCAAACGAATATCATCAAAATGCAGATAAACAGCAGTTTCGTATTTTTGCCGTAAAAGTTGCAACAAAAGCGTACTTTTACCGCATCGCCGAATACCGGTAATGATGGTTGCAAAAGATGGTGCAACCGGTATTTGTGGTAACAGTTCGCGCTGAAAACCCGTATCCTCACGCAAAAAATCACTCCATTGAGCGTCAATTACATTTGATATTTCTTCTTGCCTTAACATGATTTTCTATTTTTTAAAATCTGCGACAAAGATATTACTTCTTTCGATAGCAACAAAAGAAATCTTTCATTTTCATCGGAAATTATTTTCCAATGTTATTGGAAGATATTTCCCAATCTCTTTCAAGTTGTTCTTTTTTATTCATTTTCAGGCGGTTCATATTTCATACGGACGTTTGTCCAATTTATCAATTGCACCAAATTTTCGTGCCATCAACCCCCATGCAATCTTACTGATGGGCGTAAGAAGCATCACTAAAAAACAAAAAAACTTTGAATACTTTTCTGGAGCGGCAAATTTTGTTACGCTTGATTTTTCAAAGAATCTTTCTTTAGCATAAATTTTACCCATATCATAAAACGGTTGAAGCATCTTTGTTTTTTTATCATCAGGTATAAAGGATAAGGGAAACATACCGCCTTTGATTAATGTTCCTGAATATTCACAGTTGAGGTAGGACGGTAACGTTTCAAGATATTTTTCACAAGTCCTTAATTGACATGCTTCTTCAAAACCGCCATTTAAAATAAACCCTATTTTTGTTTTTATTCCATTATCGGTTTTGGGTTCCAAACGCTCTAAAAATTCCATCAAAAGACCGGGAACACACTCCACAAACAAGGGCAATGCAAAAATAATCTCGTTGTTTTCCTTGAATATTTTCCTGTAATTATCCCATTCAGAACGCCTGTACAAAAAATGCACGTCAACTTCCTGATTAATTTCTGTCAAAAAGCCGTTTTTGAATGCGTTGACAATTGCGGCAGTATTACTCGTTTTTTCCGGTCTCGGTGAACAACTAAATATGACTAATTTCATGATATAATTCCTCGCTTTCGTTAATATTGTGAGCGCCTAACGATTTACAAAAATAATTAAGCGTAAAACGTTCCATCCATTCATTTAAAAAATCCTTATTCCCATTACCCGAATATACCAAACCTATTTTCCAGCACTTTTTGTATCTGCCCGTGTGGCGGGATTCACCCTTATAAATCGTGGTATATGGCAAAATAAGCGGTATCAACCTGTCAACTATATTTTTCATTTTGTGGGATATAAAACCCAATTTCGCTTCTGAAATGAATATTACATAATCTGACTTTAAGAATTTTTTGAACATGATTTCCCAATCATCTTTTACAGCACAAACTCCGGGAGTTTTTAGCCAACAATTGGTACAGCCAATGCAATTCCCTATTCTATAGTGATTTGTATCCAATACTTCGATATCATTCACCTTTGCCTGCAATGAATTGATGATTTTATTTGTTTTATCATCAATTTCAGGTAATGTGGTAATTATTAGACATTTCATTTTATTTTGTTTATCCATTTTTCACTTACTGAAATACAACCGGTATTCGCCCGGACTTAAAGTGATTGATTCCGTTACAGTGGTAGTGGTTATTTCCGAACCGGAAAAATAATCTTTCCAAACGCCTGCCTTCGTGAAGTTCACGTTTTTGGTTTTATTGACCACATCGAAATTAGCCATAGCCACAACTGTTTCACTCGCTGATTTTAATACTATGGTTTTGAAATGATGCGTCAAATCAATCGTGTAATCGGAAGTAGAAAAGACAGGGTTGTTTTTTCGCAAATCAATCATTTTTGCATAAACGTCAAACAGAGCTTTTCGGTCAGGCTGGTCGTAATATTCCCAGCGTTGAGGTTTTTTCCCCAATCGTCCGTTGAAATCAATCGAAATGTCGTAACCCAATTCGCCGAACTGCCATATCATTTTCGGTCCGGGAATCGAAAGCACCATCACCGCCGCCGCTGCATTTCGCTGCAAACCAACCGGAATTTGTTTGACGTTGTAACTGCCCTGAACTTTCCCATATTGTATGTTTTTAAACATCAGCCGTTCCTCGTCATGGCTTTCCATGTAGGCGATTAGATGGGGCTGCGTCCATTCTCTTTGTTTGTAGGAACCCCACGAAATGTCGCCTTTTGGGCCATAACCGCCCGCTTCTTCGCCCCAACCCATTGTCATTTCGTTAACATTGTAATTGAGGTTACCCCACATCAACATGCCATAATCCGCCAACTCTTTTTCTTCGCGGTTTTCCGACAAATGCTCGCAGATGAAAATCGCTTGCGGATTTCGTTTTTTCACCTCGTCGTAAATGCGTTTCAGATTTTTGATACGCGCGGCATCATACGCGCTGCCCCAATTATCGCCCGATGCCGGATAAGGCGTATTGGAAAAACCTTTGGTGAAATCGAATCGAAACCCGTCAATCTTGTATTCTTTCATCCAATAGGAACAAACACTATCCACAAACGCTTTCGTATGAGCGCTTTCATGGTTGAAGTCGTGTCCCCACTGCGCATCTGGATTTGCAAAATTGGATTTGACGTTGTACCATGGGTTTTCAGCGGTAGGCGCGCCATTCTTCTGATACATCTGTACCATCGGACTTTGTCCGTAACTGTGGTTGAGCACCATATCCATAATCACAGCCATCCCGTTCGCATGACATTCGTCGATGAAAGCTTTGAAATCTGCGCTTGTTCCGTATGAACTTTCGGGAGCAAAGTAAAACGAGGGATTGTAGCCCCAGCCGTCACTGCCTTCAAATTCGTTAAACGGCATCAGTTCGATGGCATTCACGCCCAATTCCTTCAGATACGGCAATTTTTCGCGAACACCGTTTATCTTCCCTATTGTGGTAAAATCGCGAATGAGAATTTCATAAATCACCAATTTTTCGGGACGAGGAATCGTAAAGTTTTCAGTTTTCCACTGGTAATTATCCCTTTTTGTGGTAACCACCATGGCGGGTATGCTGTTATTGTTGTTCCGTTCAATCACCCTGTAGGAATATGGGTCGGCAATATAAATCTGTTTATCAATTACATATTGAAGGACGTATTCTCTGGTTACATCCCAACCGCCTGTTTTTATCCAAAAGCGGTCGCCGTCCTGATGAAATTGATGCTCATTAGAAATCTGCCATCCGTTGAAATCACCCACCAGATGCACCGAATTTTTACCCGGCGCAAAAAGCACAAAAGCCAATGAATCATCGCTGATGCGGGTGATGCCGTCGCGCAGTTTCATCTGCTCTAAAGTAGGAAGACGCGTTGGCGTGTCCTTTTTGCAGGCGAGAAAGAATAACAGAATAATTGAATAACTGAATAATTGAATAACTGAATAACTGAACGGCGCAGCCCTCGACGAAGTCAATAACTGAACGAATCGGCTATGAAAAGTTTTGTTTGTTAAAGAGATTATTTTCATTGACAAGTTATTATTTTATTTTGAATCATTGAATCAAGTTCTGTATCCCTATGGGTAATTTTAAACACATGTTTTCCATCTGATGTTGATTTTTAATATTTAAGCAAATTCTTCTATCTTCCTTTCCATGTAACTTGCATTTTTAATTTGCAGATATACTGATGGTTGAATATTCATTGCATTTTCAATATCAAAATCATCCTGCAAACCGAGCCAAAATTTTGCCGAATTTCCAAAAAACAAACTTAAACGCAACGCAGTGTCGGCAGTAATCCGTCGGCTACCATTGATAATACCCGAAATTCGTGTTTGAGGAATATTCAATTCTTTTGAAAGACGGTACTGGGAAATGCCCATCGGAACTAAAAATTCTTCTTGCAAGATTTCACCCGGAGTAATATTTTTCAAATTTTTCATTTCTAATATATTTTAATGATAATCAGTTATTTCTACTTCAAAACTATTATTGCCTTCCCAGACGAAAGTTATTCGCCATTGGTCGTTGATGCGAATGCTGTATTTGCTTTTCAAATCGCCTTGCAGTTTTTCCAATCTGTTGCCGGGAGGTATTCGTAAATCGTTTATATTTTGCGAGTTATTAATCATTCTTAATTTTCTCCGAGCCGTTTGTTGAATTTCAAATGGCAATTTGGCTGAAACTGTTCCGTTCCAAATCTTTTCGGTTTCTTTGTCTTTGAATGAAATTATCATCGCTTTTCAATCATTACGCTTTACATTACTAACGGCAAAGATAAGTACTATTTTTGAATCATCAAAAAAAGGCTGTCCAAAAGCCGGTATTTTATCATGTAGAGACGCGGCATGCCACGTCTCTACCGGTTTTTGAACAGCCTCTTATTGAAACAGATTATTCTATTGTTGCTGTGCCTGCATTAAAGTTGAAAACAACTTTTTGACCTGCTGTTAAAGGAACATCAGGAGGATTGTTTTTGAATACAATTCCACCTTCGCCGTCAGCGCAAACTTCTGTTTTCCACCAATCGGAAACCCATGCATGAGGGATAAATGCACGTAAATTACCGTCATCCGTAGCGACAGGACTTGTAATTGTAGCATCTTCAGGGTCTTCTGTATTATCTACTGTGAAAAGATTATCCTCAATCGCTTCACCCCAAGAATTGCCGAAAGCCGCGCCCGCAGCATAAATTTCAGGTTCAACAACCGATATAAGTTCGTTTGCCATGTCTACAAATATGACATAGTAACCGGCAGTTCCGGGAACGGGGATGTCGCCACCTCCAGTTCCGAACTCGGCATAATCTGCAATATCTTCGGAAGACTTGCCAAAATCGCCACCCCAATCTTTTTTGACGCAGAATTTGAATTTACCGGTTTCTTTCAGCCATACAACTCCATAGAACATACCATCGATTTGCGTAACAGGATACAAAGCAATACCGTTTGCAGGAGTCCAATCCGCTAATGTACCATCACCTACAACATACAGATTATCGGGAAATTCAGGACCGGGGTCGCCAGTCAGTTCCATGCTTGCCGTTCCTGCTTTGAAGTCAAGGGTGATAGTCATTCCACCGGATACTCTTACACGCTCTTGGTCATTTCCTGTGCCGCGATACACAATTTCATCATCAAAAATGATAAATTCACGAGTCCACCAATCTGTTATGGCAATTGATGAGCCGACATACATACGCAAATCTCCAGTTGCTGTGGTGGTTATCGTTGCTTTGTCGTCAGTTATCGTAAAAGGATACTCTCCGGTATTCCAACCGCCAAAACAATCACCCATTCCGTATACTTTTGCCGGTTCGATGGCAATTTTTCCTGCGGCCATGTCAATATATACAACATAAAGACCATCTGCATCAACCACTGCATTGCCACCTTCAACTTTATAACCGATTTCTTCGCCCAGACTGGCAAAATCACCACTCCATGCTTTTCCGGGAGCCCATTTGAAACCGTTTCCTGCGGTAAAGTAATTGACACACCAGAAAGAGCCTAAACCTTTATTGTCTGCGTCTTGAGGATGAACAGGTATCAATTCCACAACACCATCAGATTCCCATTTCCAATCACCGAAATCCTGTCCAATCATATATAGGTGCTCGGGGAATTTTAATACTACCTCTCCGGTTTTGGTCACAGTTGCTGTATAACTATTCTTAATATCTCCTTTTGCCAAAGTCCATTTCAACTCTATTTTATACTTACCTCTCTCGATAGCGATATTTGAGCCGCCCGGAGTTAATGGTGCACCGCCTAAATTAGTGTTGGCTTTGATTACAGGATTTCCGTCGGGATTGAGTTCAATTTTCCAACCACCGCCATAAGCGTATTTAAAATCACCTGACATTGCTACTTCAACATCAGTCAAGGTAAAAGTCATCTCGGTTTTGTTGAACGTTGGTTTTGGAAAAGCCGTGAAATTCCAGCCATTCATAGCGCCACGAACACCCCATCCTGCCGGAGCAATGATAATTGTTTTTAAATCAACATCCAATACAACATGATATAAACCGCTTTCTGTTACCTGTAAACTACCATTTTCGGTGAGTGTACCCTTGAAAATTTCAATTTTCGGTTGTTCATTCACTGAATTACCCTCTGCGTCAGCAAGGTTTACTTTTGTCAAACTTGCACCATACTTGGTTTCCTTTGCGCCTGCTTTCTGCATTAACGAGAATGATTTTCCGCCTTCCAAAGCAACATATTTTTCATACATGCCTGTACGGGGTTTGTGGCCATCATTTTCATTAATACCGACAGCCATCAATGCCTTTTCGGCATCATTTGCGAATAAATCAGCAACCGATGTTGCCTCGCCTACTACATAGAAACCGTCTTCTACGTAACTTACTGGTTGTGGCGGGTCATCCTTTTTACAACCCACCAGTACGATTGACATTGTCATCAATCCTAAAACTAAAAATTTGATACTTTTCATGATAAAAACATTTTGATTATTAATTATTTAAAAAACTTATTTGTGTTACTTACTAATTTTTACTATTTCCAGTTATTTTGCGTATAAACACCCGGATTGGCGTCCAAAACCCACTGCGGTATCGGGAAAATCGCACGGTTGGGACTTCTCGGCTCCATAAACTCCCACATTCCGGTGGTGAACGTGCCGAAACGTATCTGGTCCTGACGGCGATGTCCTTCCCAAGCCAGTTCGCGGCCGCGCTCGTCCAGCAATTCCGGAAGGGTTAGTTGCGCAGCCGTGTATGCCGGCAGACCGGCGCGTGTGTGCACCTGATTTACCAGAGCAAGCGCATCGGCATTTGCTGCGCCGCCATTGAGCCGCATCAGCGCTTCGGCTTTCATCAGAAGGATGTCGGCATAGCGATAAATCGGAAAATCGCTGTTGGCATGATGTTCGATGCCCGGCTCAATTTCAAATTTGACAAAACGCGCACCTTCAAAGGTATTGGCTTCCGTGGGGTCTTGAAGCGTACTCACCTTCGGGACAATTATGGCCGGTTTTCCCTGATAATTCAGCGTTACGCCGTCTTTTTGAACAGGCCCCACAAACCATTGCGCCTTGCGTTTGTCGTTATCCGAATACTTATTGTAGAACGATTCCAGCGTACAGGGGCCGTTCCATGTTTGCGTTGTAAAACCGTACACATCCTGATGCGTATAGTGCAATGTCATCAGGTGGAACATGTTGCCCTTTGCGCGTTGCGCGTCAAAAACCACCGGAAAGATGATTTCCCTGTTATTTGAATTGTCCTTCTTGAAAGTGGTGAAATAGTCGGTGTTCAATCCGTAACCGAATTTTCCGTTAATGACCGTATCGCAGTGATGGACGGCATCCTGCCAGCGGGACGTTCCGGTATACACTCCGGCATTCATGTAAAGTTTTGCCAAAATGGTGTGCGCCACCGATTTGGTAACAGAACCGTAACGTACCCTCCTGTCCAACAGATTGATATTATCTAAAATTTCTTTTTCAATCCACTTAAAAACGTCTGCGCGGGAACTTTGTTTTACCTGTTCGGAAATGGATTCGCTAATGGCAATATTTCCGTACAAATCCATGGCCAGCAGATGATAGAAAGCCCGCAGGACTTTGGTTTCGGCAATGCCCTTTTTGGTGGCTTCGTCGTATTTTGACGGGTCATCGCCTTTGATTTTGGGAATCATCATGTACAGGATGTTGTTGCATTTTCCCACGCCGCCGTAGGCAAAACTCCAGCCATTGTTGACGTCTCGGGTGTTTTCCTCCCATGTATGCGTGTGCATGGCAATGGGAACGCCATTGTCGTACCAGTGGTTACCGCGTGTAGGAATTACTACCTCATCGGACGTGTATTCCTGCATGCTCCAGTAACCTTCGCGATAAACATATCCCCATTCTCCGGCCAACTGGGTATAAGCGTCGGCAATCAGCGCCGAAAACTGTTCGGGAGTTTTGTAATAATCATCCACCATGATGTCCGAAAAAACTTCAGGTTCAAGGTCGGTGCAAGCCATCAACAAACTTAAGGCTACACATAAAGTGGTTATTATTTTTCGTTTCATTTTGTTTAGAATTTTAAAGTTACACCTAAATTGAAAGTACGCTGACGGGGATAAAACGAACGTCCGTCGAATCCGGGTTGGAGGCTGTCGCCGCCTCTGGGGGCTATTTCAGGGTCAACGCCCTGATATCCGGTGAGCGTGAATAAATTTTGCGCCGTGAAATAGACACGGATGAAGTTGACGTATTTAGCAAAATCTTCCGGCAATTTGGGCGTATAACCAATGGTTAAATCGCTTAATTTCAGATAACTTGCATTTTCTAAATAGAAATCGGAAAACCTGCGAATCGAAGCATTGGTATTGCCTGAAGTTGTCCACGCATTTAACAGGGATGGTTCGCCGCTAAACGCCGATAACAGAACGTTTTCGGCGCCTCTCGTGTTTTCAAAGAAGTAACGGGTTTCGTTGAAAATCAAGCCTCCGATTTGTCCCCTGAAATTGAGAAACGCATCAAACTGTTTGTAGCGCACACTGGCATTAAACCCGTAGTTCAAGGCCGGTTGCGCATTGCCTAAAATGATGCGGTCGCTTTCCTGCGGCACGGTGGTCATACCGCCTGCGGGCGTTCGAAACACCCATTCGCCGTCTTTATTGATACCATAATATTTCCATCCGTAAAAATTACCGACCGGGTTTCCTTCTTCCAACCGCATGGTGTAACTGCCGGTTTCGCCATCGCCGCTGCTGATGTATCCGGTATTCATGAAGGACGGATTTTCGGCGTCTTTCGAATATCCGGTCGAAATTCGGGCAACCTTGTTCCTGTTGACAGCGCCGACAAATCCAAAATCCAAAACTAAATCGCTCGTATTGATGGGTTTGTAGTTCAACGAAAACTCAATCCCGTAATTGTGTATCTGACCGTAATTGTCCCACATTCTCGAAACCGGATTGGGAGGACTTGGCACATTGTATTCGTACAGCAAATCGGTGGTATTGCGGAAATATCCGTCAACGGTTCCGTAAATTTTACTGTCAAGAATAGCAAAATCCAACCCAATGTTGTATTCCTGCTTTCTTTCCCAGCGCAAGCGTTCGTTCAGGTTGGTTGCAATATTAAACGGAATAATCCAGTTGCCGTCCACTGAAATCTGCGAGCCGCCTTGTTGCAATCGCATGGCATAGAGATAACTATTGGAAGGCATATTGCCCGTTACGCCATATCCCGCACGAAGTTTCAACTCGTCGATGAAGTTGATATTTTGCATGAAGTCTTCGCGGTCGATGACCCAACTACCGCTGATGGCAGGAAAAAATCCCCAGCGTCCCAGTTGAGGACTGGCTTTTTTACCGAATTTCGAAGAGCCTTCCAATCGGGCGCTCACGTTCAGGAAATATTTCCGGTCGTAATTATACAGTGCGCGGGCAAAAAATGAAGATAATTTGTCGGAGTATTGCGAACTGCCAACTCTTGCATCATTTCCTCCTTTTATTATTCCTACGCCATTTCCTAAATTATGGTACGATAGTTTATCTAAAGAAAATTCATAGTTTCCTGCGTTGAAATATTGATACACATTATATTGATAAGCCTGTCCCGCTAAAATTTGCAGGTCGTGTTTTCCGAATCCTTTCATGTACTGTAATGTGTTCTCTATTACTTCAGAACGGTTATTGTTTTGCGACTGACCGGCAACTCCGCCTTTTCCAAATACTGATTTTAATGTGGAAGCCTGATACCTGCCGTTCCATTGTCCGTAATCTTTCAGGGAAACGAAGGTGGAAAATTTGAGATTCGGCAACAAATTGATACTTGCCCTCACGCTTGCCTGCAAGATTTTGTCTTTCTGGTCGTTATCGGTCAGGTTGATGTCCGCCACCGGATTATACGAATAGAAACCGTCCGTTTCGAAATAGCCTCCGTATCGTGGGTCGTCGGAGTAAATCGGCTTGGTCGGGTTGTTCCGCATGGCTTGCAGGAAGTTGTCGTAATTAGCCCACGATTTTGTGTTGGTGGTATAAGCCAAATCGTAGGCAATATCCAGCAAGTTATTCAATGCTTTTTGGTTGGCGGCAAATCTACCGTTATACTCTTCGTATGCCGATTTGATGGCCATACCTTGTATATTTCGGTAATTGAGTGATGCACGATAATTAAACGATTCTGTTCCGCCGGCCATCGACAGGGCGTGGGTATGGCTCACCGGAGTGCGCGTGATGGCGTCAATCCAATCGGTTGAGGCTCCGTAATCTGTTCCGCCCATGCCGCCCATCATTTTTTCGCGATATTCACTGGCGGTCAACATTCTCGGACGTTTCGCCATGATACCTGTATTCACCGAGCCGTTGTATTCTATGGAAGTGGTAGAACCGCCAGATGCTTTTCCTCTTTTGGTGGTGACCAGAATAACGCCGGCATTGGCGCGCGTACCGTAGATGGCCGCCGCCGAGCCGTCTTTCAGCACGTCAATGGATTCGATGTCGCTGGGCAAAACGGTGTTGATGTCGCCGCCCGGAACGCCGTCAATCACGTACAGCGGCTCTGACGAACCGTTGATACTTCCCACTCCGCGTAATTGAACCTTGTACGAGTTTTGCGCCGGGTCGTCGCCTCCATTTTTCAGGATGACCAAACCGGCTACTTTCCCCTGTACCAAGCCCATCGGGTTGGAATAGACGCCTTTGTTGAAATCGTCCTGTTTCAAACTGGTAATGGCTCCGGTAAGTTCCTTTTTGGTCTGCGAGCCGTACCCGATGACCACCACTTCAGCCAGCGCTAATCCTTCATGGAGCGTTACATTAATCACTCTCATCGACGGGTCAACCTCTATTTCCTGCGTGTTGAAACCCACAAACGAGATAACTAATGTACTTTTTTCGGGCACATTCAAACTGAAATTCCCGTCGAAGTCGGTTACCGTACCAATCATTGTTCCTTTCACCACGACGGAAGCGCCCGGAAGCGGTTCGCCACCGACGTCTTTCACTGTCCCGCTGACCGGAATGGTTCCTGTCTGCGCGCTTAAAACCAATATATTGAATATTCCCGCAACGGCAAAGAGGTATATTCGTTTCTGAAACTGTGTAATATTTTTCATGTGTTGCTTTTATATAATAAAAAACAAAAGTAATAACTTTTTATTGTGTTGACAAATTCAGTAGATGGTCAAAGTAGATTTGAAATTGCATTGTTGGCGTGTTATTGTTTGAGGATAAATGATTTGGAAATGTGATGATGTAGAAAAAAAGTAGACAATTTTGTTTGGAAGGGGAGTGTATTTTATTTTTTTACCTGCCTATCTGCCGTATCACCTCCGAAAACTCCTCTTTCGATATCGCCAACTTGTTTTTGATTTTAAGTTTGTAATTATAAACGGTTTGCGGCGAGTAGTGAAGAAAACTTGCAATTTTGCTGCTGTCTGTAATGCCCAGTCGAATCAGGGCATACACCCGAAGTTCGGGCGTCAGAATATCGCCTGTCTTTGGAATGATTTGTTCGCCATCAAGCAGCAAAGTGTT
>Ga0209628_10002293_pt1 | contig 12909 bp, 12 predicted proteins | sample TergutCu122P4_FD_187285 | JGI IMG/M metagenome (GOLD analysis project Ga0209628, IMG submission 187285) | Cubitermes ugandensis P4 segment gut microbial communities from Kakamega Forest, Kenya - Cu122 P4 (SPAdes) (version 2) | ecosystem: Host-associated > Arthropoda: Insects > Digestive system...
CGCATGTGTGTGGGCGCATGCGGGTGTGCGTGCGTGTGCAGGCGTAATGTTATAATATTTAGTATACATACATACATACATCCAAAAACTCCACAATTTTCTCACATATTGTACTCATGTGTTTATATAATTCTCTGTGTAAACAGCAGTTACGTCCCTAACCTGCAATAACTGGTTGGTCTGTATAATGGAGACTGAGTGTGTCTACTGTGAGGTAGGAATTGAATTTTTTAATAACATTTAGATGAATTTCACACTGGACAGAGTTAAATAATGTACAATCCCATACATTTTGGATACCTGGCAATGTCAATCAACAACTTGACCACACAGTTAACTGCTGTGACTTGTATTACCAGAGTCTCACCTTTTGCATGCATCTGACACATGTATGGGTATTGTGTACTTGCAATCCATGATCATCGTCAGAGTCTCGCTGTCATTAGCTTCCTGGAATGGTGCCTGTCCACAGACCAGCATGTACAGGATCACCCCCAGGGACCACACATCTGCAACAGCACACCATTCCCTGTGCTCAGTGTATGGACACAAACGCAAAAATCCAGCATCACTTAACAAAGATTTTCATCGAATCCGAACAGAATATGTACACTTGATGTCAGGAGGCAAATTTAATTTTGGTTCACATTATACCCATAGAACCAATATTACACACCTAAAACACGATTTTGAGTACAGTCATCCCGCTGTATTTATTAAATCAAAGTCTTGTATTGTTATCAGACCAATACACCCGCTTAAATATTCTGACATTCCTGTATTTTTCAAGCATGCAACATGTATCGGCCGAGAATTTCGGCCATTATCAGGCACTATTACAAAAATATAAAAGGTAAAACTGACAGAATTAAGGAAGATGCCTAGCCTTTACAATATTATTCAAAGCTGAATTAATCATATTTACATCAAGGAGAAACAAGATATTAAAATGTCACAGTGTACAATTGTGTGAAATATGTCAATAAAAGAATAAGTAGTGGGATAATTCTATGTAACCATCTATGGGCATACACGTGTGGTGAATTATTTGTGAAACCTGATTTCCAAATTCATCACTGAATGAATTAATTAAATAATGTGACATTAAGTCATACATAGCAGCCAGTAATTAGTTTACTGAAACGCTCTTCACAACCAGCAATAGACAGCCCAGGCCAAGTGCAAAGCCCTCTTGACTCCCCACAACTAACCAGAGGGTTGCGCTCCGTCCATGCCAAACGGAGATATACACAAAATGGGGTAGGACACCTAGACATTAGTTTTGGTGCTACCAAGCCACCAGCAACACCCTGAAGATGGGGATGGAGTCAGTCCTTGAAACGTCAGAAAACTTTCGCATCTTAACGCGGCTGTCTGCCCAAGAACATTTCACTGAACTAGGCTATGGGCTGGGTGACAAGATAGTGATTCAACTAGTGCAGAGTCAAGATCTCCAAAATGTCCAGAATCTGGGGCCCCACTAACATCTTATTCAAGGCATACCAGCAGCTGCTTCATCAGGGGTAAAGTGGTCAGTGTATCAAGACAGCACTCAGCTATATTCAGTGCCATGATTAAGAATGTGCAGAACTATGCCTCAGTTCCCACATACGCCACCAATTATGAACAAAGACAGCTTTACCTTTACTATCATCCACACCTTCTATTTATTAAAACATGTTGTAATATCAAGTGTTTTAAGGGGATACAGAGAAACACAAGCTACGAGTCTATGCACTGCTGGCTCCGTACTGTGCTGCATTCATTTGGCAATCAAACCATTTCTTTCTGCTAAAATGTATATATAACTTCAGCATTTCTGCTCTTGTTTATACAAATCCAACTCACCAACAGCAGGTGCATCATATGAGTCTCCTAGAAGTATTTCAGGGGCAGAATATGCCAAAGAGCCACAAGATGTCTCCAACTTCTGGCCTGGGTTAAAACGGTTACTGAACCCAAAGTCTGTGAGTTTTACCATACCAAGGCGTTCAAAGAATACAACATTCTCTGGTTTCAGGTCACGGTGTACAACATGAAGCCGATGGCAGTAGGAAATGGCACGGACGATCTGACGAAAGTATTCACGTGCCATGTCTTCTCCAAGACCCCCATCATGTCGCATGATGTAGTCATAGAGATCTCCACCATCACCAAGCTCCAAAATGAGGTAAAGCTTTGTCTGGGTGTCAATAACCTCGTACAAACGCACAACATTTGGATGCTGGACTAGTTTCATGCACCTCACCTGTAAATGGAAGAAAGAATGATTATCAATGACTTTTCTTAGCTTTATCCCTATATTATTTTGCTGTGTTCTGCTTCCACAGTAATCTGTTCTCCCAGTCTTCATACGCCAACAGAAAACTTCTGCATTCAATTAAAATGCAAGAACTGCACACCAACCAAAGTAAACAAATTCAGTCTTTCCAGCAGTATAAATGATGACATTGGCCAGCCGGTCATTATGCCCCCCACGTAAGTTTTTGAACCATATGTTTTAACAGGTCCTTAAATAAAAATCATTCCACACTATTTTAACTCTTGAACTCTGGAAAATCTGAAAATGCTGGTAGACCAATTGGGACCATCATTAGAAATGAAGCCCATTTCAGAGTCACAGTCTTTATTCTGCAAGGAACAAGTACCACACAGGTACATAAACAAGGTAGAGACTACTTATGTCTCCAACATATTAGCAAACTGTCAAAAATCAAAACAGTTACATCATCCAAAAATTAACACATAAATTTGAACGTAAAGTCCACCAACTTATTCAATTACATAGATCTTTAGATAAAATAGCAAAGACAGAGACTGTGGTGGTTATTCTTCCTCCTGTCAAAAGGAGACCAAAACCCACCTCTTGGAAGAGATGTGCCCTGGAGACATCATCTAGCTTACTCTTATCAATGACTTTGACGGCAACCTTCTCCCCAGTAAAGACATGGCGAGCAAGTTTCACAACAGCAAAGTGTCCACGTCCCAATGTCTCCTCCAGGTCATACAGACCTGCAATCTTCCCATCATAGCTGCTGCGGCCTAAAGTGCGATGCATCCTGATACTGAAACAATCATGCATGTCTGGATGTCTTTAACTCCGTGATGATATCAATCTATTGACTGATGACATGCTACAACACTGTATTTACCTGAATACAAGACAATAATTTGTTATTCCTAGTTCATCACCTGAAAAACTAGAGAGTCACCTACTAACCATGCACAAAGTTCAACATGCTCTGTACACATACTATCCTATGAATGATGACTGTGAACAGGAGGGGTCATCTCAAATTTGGGTAAAAACAGGATATAGCAAAAAGATGTCAACATGTCAACAGAGATGAACTTCATTTTTAATTTACAATACATTATATTATGCTCCTTATGCAGAAGCAGCATAAAATTATCACTCTTTGTTCCAATAAACAGTATGAAAACAGGGCACCAAGGAATTTGGGCTGGAGAAAATAAGACAATGGAGAAAACTGCATAATGAGGAGCTTCATGATTTGTACTCTTCATCAAGTATTCTTAGGACAATGAAATCAAGAAGAGTGAGATGGGTGAGACTCCACATATAGGTATGGAATAGAAGAGGAATGCATACAGTGTTCAGGTGAGGAAAAGTGAAGAAAACAGACCACTTGGTAAGGTCTAGGCATAGACAGGAGAAAATATTAAAATAGATTTTAAAGAAGTAAGGTGAAAGGGGCTGACTAGAATCATCTGTTTCAGGATAGGGACAGGTAATAGGCTCTTCTGAAGACAGTGATGAATATTCAGTTGCATACAATGTGGTAAATTTCTTGACTTACTGAGGAAATATTAGCTTCTCAAGAAAGACTCCACTTCAAAAAATTATTATTATAATGAATAGAGTACTGACAACTATAGGAAGGACAACAGTCTGTAGGCCCATAGTTACACATGAGAGGCTGTTAAGTTGCATACAATACAGTTAAAATGTATTTTCTAAATTACAAGCACTAACAATAAAACAAAGGGAAATTTTATGAACACATGTTGCTTCAACACTTACACAAATAGTCTTCATAATGTTTATTCATAATTTTTTCCTTTCACTTCTTAAATCGCTTGTTAAATGTTACTCAGACTAGGGAAATTTCTTCATAGAAAACATAATGGTTGTCCTTATACTGAATTAACATCACACCATTAAGGGAAACACAGGAGTCGAGGTACAACTACATGCATTCTTACATTTACCATATATCACATGAACTTGAGTGATCAGATTCACGCCATTACCACATAACCACTGGGGAAATAACCCCCCAAGTACCCACTGAGGTTGAGGCTGGCTGGGCCCCACAGCTGGTCTTGAGGCTTTGGAAAAGATAAAAAAACTCTTGCCCCCAGCAGGAAACGGATAATGATTGTCCTTGGTCATACAGCTCCTGACCTAATCAATATACTGTTTGCACTATTCATTCCCATAGAAAACAGACATCCAGCAGTTCCAGAGGAAGATAATAATTATCAGGGATATGTGTGTGTTTATTTCCAAATATTATTCAGACAAACTACCATGGCAACATTTTTACAATATCCAGTTCCTAGCCTGCACAACTGTCGTGTCTACAGAGTGAATTTTTAGTTCACAGATCATGAACATACAAAGCATCTGCCTCGTTACCTTTACAGGCAAAGCCAACCACTTCGCAGCTTATATGGCAGTGAAGCGTGTTTCATTGAGGAAAAATCACAAAACATTTTACTGCAGCTCCAGCAGAAGGTTGAGACCACAGTGAGAAAAAAACTCAACCACCACAGCTGCAGCCTATCATATTTCTCATTACCTATGGCAGTTTGTCAGGCTATGGCAAGATGTAGTTTCAACCAATATCATCACCTTGCAATGCAGCATTTTAACACAAGAGGTTTTGATGGTATAACAATTACCAATGTGGATGAAGTACTATTACAATATTACAATATATAGATGAAGTCAAAAGCGCATCACAGAATTGCACAAGTTCAACTGATTCTGACAAAATTTTAAACTAAAGCAGTGTTACTTTAAAGTGCACAACCTGGAATGCCTGCATGTCGACACACAGGATATGTGGGTTATATAAATGATGCCATACGAAATGCTAATACTATTTAGAGTCTAATAAGGTGATTATTTTGATGAAGTGAATGAATAAGGCAATGGACATGAGCATGACCTATTTCGAAGTCCTATTCCCTCACCTGGCTACAAAAAAGGAACACCTCAATCATGAACAGTGATGCTCTCATCACGATTCAAGGTGACTACCTCCCAAACACACAACAGGATGCTTAACTCTGGATTTTCATGTTCACTAACATTTATAATGTACATAACAAATGTCACAAAGTGATGGTTAGGACTTTCATACAGTGAAAGTCCTGAGTTCGAACATCGGCTCTCAAACCAGTCATCCAGACAGCAGCACCTCAAGGTTTTCCTCAGCTCCTCCAAGCACACGCAGTGCTATGGTAATACTGTAACATACTGCATGATCACTTCCTTCTCAGTCTACCAATCATAACCATTCAACTCTATGTAACTTTTGCAGTTGATAAGCTAACAGTTAAAGCTGGTAAAACTGTCCCATTCCATGATAAGTGGGTCCCTGTCATCACGGCATGGCATGTCCCCACATTGTGGACGGAGGAACGGCCTCCAATATGTAGGGCAGTCAGAGCAGGGGATTATATTTTTTTATAAGGAAAAGGAATCAAAAATCATCAATTGGGAACAGGATTTTTTGTACACCACAGAATCGTATCTGCAGTTAACAGAGTTGTTTGTTAGTGATATGTCACATATAGTTCTGAGAGGTCGCTGGTGTAATATCATTGTTTTGAATGTGCATGCACCAAGTGAGGAGAAAAACGTTGATTCAGAAGACAGTATTAATGCAGAATTACAGCAGGTTTTCCATCATTTTCCTAAGTACCATATGAATATTCTGTTATGAGATTTCATGCAAAAGTGGGGACAAAGAATATTTTCAAACCATCAACTGGGAATAAGAGTATACATCACGATAGTAATGATAAAGGTGTTAGAATTGTATATTTTGACATTGATCACTATCTGGTGGTTGCAAAGATAGGGAAAGATTGGCAGTAAGTAAACAATCAGCACGGAAGTTTGATGTGGAAAAGTTTAATCTCAGGAAGCTAAATGAGCTGGAGGCTAGGAAGAAGTATCAGATTAAGATCTCAAACAGGTTTGCAGCTTTGGAGAACTTAAATGATAATGGTGACATAAATAGGGCATGGGGGAATATTAAAGAAAATATCAAAACCTCATCTAAAGACAGTCTAAGTTTGTATGAATTGAAGCAGCATACAACGTGATCTGATAAGGAATGTTATGATTTTTAGATCAAAGGAAGCAGGCCAAAGAGCAGTAGTTACAGGATCCAAACCAAAGGAATGTGGATAATCTAAACAATGAAACATGTGAAGCTAGTAATCATTTCAGAAACAAAAACAAGGAAAATCTGAAAGCTAAAATTGATGAACAAGAAACTAACAGGAAGATCAAGAATATCAGAGACTCGTATACATGCATCATGACTTTAAGAAAGGTTCCCCGCCTAGAAATAATACAGTACAGGATGAGAAGGGTGATTTGGTTACAGACTCCCACAGCATTTTGGCTAAGTGGAGGATCCATTTCTCCCAGCTATTCAATGTTCATGGGGTTAATGATGTTAGGCAGATAAAAATACATACAGTAGTGCCACTAGTGCCTAAGCCAAGTGCTTTCAAGGTTCAGACAGCCATTGAAAAGCTACAAAGACACAAATCACGGGGTTTTGATCAAATCCTAGGAGAAGTTATTACAGCAGGGGGTAGAATAATTTGCTCTGAGATCCATATACTTATTAATTCTATTTCAAATAAGGAGGAATTGCCTGAGGCGTGGAAGGTGTCAATCATTGTACCTATCTATAAAAAAGGGCAATAAAAAAGACTGTAGTAATTATAGAGGCATTATCACTTTGGCAACTACATATAAAATTTTATCCAACATCCTGCTGTCAAGGTTAACTCTATATGCAGTGGAAATTATTGGGGATCAACAGTGTAGATGTTCATGCAACAGGTACACTACTCATCATATACTCTGCATCCATCAAATACTTGAGAAAAAATAGGAATACAATGAAGCAGTGCATCAGCTATTAATAAACTTCAAAAAAGTATATGACTCAGTTAGGAGGGAGGTCCTGTACAGTATTCTCAATGAGGATGATATCCCCATGAGAGTGGTAAGGCACATAAAAATGTGTCTGAATGAAACGTATAGCAGTCCAGAGAGGCAAGCATTTATCATACATGTTTTCTATTAAGAATGGTTTGACACAAAGAGATGCTTTACCACATTTCTTTTCAACTTTGCTTTAGAGTATGCCAATAGGAGGGTTCAGGTAAACCAGGATGAGTTGAAATTAAAAGGGACAAATCAGCTTTTGGTTTATGCTGATTATGTTAATATAATGGGTTGAAGCATACATACTATAAAACAAAACACCGAACCTTTAGTAGCTGCTAGTAAGGAGACTGGATTAAAAGTAAATGCTGATGACACTAAGTACATGGTCATATCTTGAGATCAGAATGCACATGAAGTCAAAATATAAAAAATGATAATAGTTCCTTTGAAAGGGTGGAAGAGTTCAAATATTTGAGAAAAACCTTAACGAATCAAAATTCTATCCAGGAAGAAATTAACCTTTTAAAGCCTAACGACATATATATATGTCGTACCGCAGCCCTAACCTCCAGACGCTACATTTTAAATATTTATTCAACAAATAAACATACTGAATATTTTAAAGAAGCTGCATAATCTCAGTTTTTTTCTCTTCAAAATGCCGTTTATTTCATAATGCTACCTTGTTTGGTTCCTGTATTATTCGCATTTTACCTACAGAGTGTGCTAAAATTTAAATGTAAAATTCCGGCTCCAAAAGGTTAAGAGCAGATTGAAGTCAGGAAGTGATTGTTATAATCTGGTGCAGAATCTTTTGTATTCCAGTTTGCTAACCAAAAATATAAAGATTAAGATATACAGAACTATAATTTGGCCTCTTATTTTTGTATGGGTGTGAAACCTGCTCGCTCACATTGAGGGAGGAACATACGCTGAGGGAGTTTGCGAACAGGATGCTGAGGAGAATATTTGGGCCTAAGGGGGACAAGGTAACTTGGAGAGGAGAAAACTACACAAGCTTAATATTCTGTACCCCTCACCAAATATTATGCAGGTGATCAAAATGAGAAGAATGAGATAGGCAGGGTGTGTAGCATGTATGATGGGGGCAAGGAAAGGTGTATACAGCGTTTTGGTGGGGAAACCTGAGAGAAAGAGACCACTTGGGAGATGCAGGCATAGATGGGAGGATAATATTAAGATATATCTTCAAGAAGTGTGATGGGGGGCATGGACTGGATTGATATGGTTCAGGACAGGGACAGGGGGCAGGCACTTGAACATGCGGTAATGAACCTTCGGGTTCCATAAAATGCAGGGAATTTCTTAACTAGCTGAAAACCTGTTAGCTTCTCAAGAAGGACTCTGCTCCATGGAGTAAGTAAGTACAGCTGCTCCACTGCACAAGTATCATCTTGTTAAGGTATATGGGTGGTATGGCAGCAAAGTTCCATGCATATTTAGACGGAATTAAGTGTCAGCTTTGTTTCCCCTGGTGAAGGGGAGGGGGGGGGAGGGAGAGAGAGAGAATTCCCATACTTATTTTGAACACTGAAGAAAAGAAAGATACAGTGTAAGTTATATGGACAGCAGTCCGGGCACTTTATTGACTGTACTACCTATCCCAGATCATGCAGCTGGTGAAAGGTCAGACAATGACCATGCTATCTTCTCATCTCAGTGGTCCCAACAAAATACACTCCCACACCAAAATCCGGCGAGTGACGGTCGGTCATTGTCCTCAATCTTCACGCCACTAACGGTCTATCTTGGCTCACGTTCCGTCTGGGTCACACCTATAACTATTTTCGCTCTGCATTGGCACGAACCGGGAGCAGGGATAGCACAGTCGGTCTAGCAGCTTTGCTACGAACCAGACGACCTCGGAATCGTGGCTTGATTCACGACATTAACGAGCTACAATTCCCCTCTTCACAGCTTCCTGACAAGATCTGCGGCTCACCCGAACCGGAAGTTTTGCACCTGCGGGTAAAGCGGCCAGGAATTGAAACTGACCACTCACCTTCGACTAATGCCGAGATTGAGAACACGTGGAGCTACACCTCCATTTCCCCATATCCCTTCATGGCCTTTTTTTTTTTTCCGTGGCTCGACAGTCCTAGGGGGCGGATGCATCCTGCTTGTCGAGGTTTCGAGATCACATTCAGACACGCCACACTTGGTAGGACTCCCCTGAACGAGTGATCGGCTCGTCGCAGAGACCTCTACTTGATAACACACAATACTCAAAAGAGACAGACATCCATGTCTCGGCAGGATTCGAACCTGCAGTCCTAACATTCGAGTGGCTACAGACCGCGCCGCCACGGGGATCGGCCCTTCATGGTCTGGTCCTTAATTAAGCACACGGACTTCATTTTACCCCACTGGCAAATACCACTGTCCTACTCCTACTATGAAATAGCATGTGACCCTCTAAAAGAGCGGCAGCAACTGTTTGGGCACGAGAGCCAAATCAAGAGAAAAAAAAATGTTTGCGGGCCACATTATAAATAACACCTACATTTTTTAGTTATGTAACATTAACTATAACACACTGTCGCCAATACTGCCAATACTGAAGTGGTCAAATGTCTCTGAAATTAACCCTTAAAAAAACTTAATCTCACAAAACTAAAACTAATCTCACGTAATCAGTCCTTTATCCAAGCCTCCTTTACGGTAAATCCTCAGTACATTCAATGAGCACAAATCAATACTTTTATATGCGTTCCACTTCAGAATTACAACAGTTACTCTCATGTGAGCTGGATCTTCTACTGACATTTGGTATACAAAAAGTATGTTGTATTGTCAATAATACGACACGTTTTTTTAATAATATTTTTGTCCGAATGCGGTTGAAGTAATTATTCGACGGATTCCGTATCTTATTGTTTCGTGTTTCCGAAATTAGATCAAAGGCCGCATTCCGAAGTTAGATGGGCCGCATTTTGTTCATCGCTGTATTAAAATTATTTACATGCAATTAGGGAGAAAGTGAAGTTAGTAGTTCCTAACAGTGACGCTTTCTCAACTGAGAGGTTTTAGAGCGCAGAATCATGATGATAATCAACGGTGAGTTTGGTACGATGCAAAGATAAGCAGCGTTGGCTTACACTCATATTAAGCTGGTATCCTATCGTTTAATTGAAGTGAGAAAACCTATGTAAAACTTGTCGGGATAGCAAGCCGCCGGGTCGAGATGCCAACACTGACCCTCCCCGTATATGAAGACTTGCCCTAAAGGACGAAGGCGAGAAGCCGCCTTCAAAATGGTGTGTTCGAATTTGGTACTTTAAATATACAGGATGTAAGTAAAATAAACTGAATGGTGTCAAACAAATTAAAAGTGTATAATATATAATAAACCAAAAAGATGCAACTCTGGCAGTATTGTGTTTATTGACAACTACAAGTATGCTCTACATGTTTCGGACGCCCTTTGCGTCCATCTTCAGGAGCACTATAAACTGTAACAGCAGCCATTGGTGTTTGGCCAAGGAATAGTACAGTGCTCACCGACCTTCACATCTATACAGGATTTATTCCAACCCAACTCATGACAAACACCAGTGGCTGCTGTTACAGTTTATAGTGCTCCTGAAGATGGACGCAAAAGGGCGTCCGAAACATACAGAGCATACTTGTAGTTTTTAATAAACACAACACTGCCAGAGTTGCATCTTGTTGGTTTATTATATATAATAGACTTGTGATGCACGGAAACTCAAATATAAAATTAAAAGTGCTAACCACGATGGTCGGTTCAAACATAAAAACTCACCTAAATATATTCAGAAGTTAGATTCGTCCCCGCCATAAAACACACCACAGATTTATCATTTAACGAAGTGTACAGAAGCAACTGCAATCTATCCTCAAAACTAAACACATAAATGTAGTTGTGGACAAGTTCCGCGATACAGAACATTCAACCACGTGGTACACATAGACACTACTGACAACAGCGTTAATGCGGAACTTGAAAGGAACGCATGCAGTTGTCCCTGTCAACGCCATAAAAGCATACAAGAAGAGCAGAGGCACACCTCCACCTATCCTTAAACTCCGCGCTAGATGGGGGTGAGTGGTCAATATCACGCTCCGGCCGCTTAACCCCCCAACAAGAACCTTGGTACCCACTGAATGAAGGCTGGGTGGGTCTCAAGGCCGGGGTGGACGATTTGGAGAAGACAAGTCTCTTGCCCCTGTAGTGATTCGAACCCCGGACCGTCCAGCATATAGCCTAGTCTCTACACCCACTACACTATCTCGGCTAGCCAATGAACGTACCTAGAAAACAACGCGCAAATACGACACGTTCACAGACAAACTCAAGGTAACCTCTCAGTCTGCACATGGTATTCCCTCGGAAGTTGTGTGCATTCAAATTAATCTTCAGGCTAGTTCTGGATGAGGAAGACCTGCAGCCCCCAGGAGGGTAAACGGTTATGGACGCTGTACATAAGACAGGATTACTGCCTAAATGTCGAAGATCCCACCCACGTTTCTTCACACGTATAAATAAATCTGACTTCTTAATTGAGGAAGAACTCGATAATTTTGTGTAACAATTCGAAATCAATCGAACTCGTGCTGTGCGACACGTTTTAATACTTACTGTTCCCACTCCACCGCTTCCTACTGGCGTCACAGACTACCACGGATGAAGAAAGATGGGTGCACGACTCGGTAGGAATTATGAAAATGCTCAAGTTTTATCACAGAGACCGTGGACAACTAAGAGAAGTTAATTAAAATAAACCGGCAGCTTTGGAGAAAGAATCTTCGACTTCAACCTACGAAAACTTCCACATTTCTTCCTGAAGTTGCAACCGCATCCGAGTGATTGTCACTGCTACTGCAATCTTAAAAATCCCAATTTTTAACATCTACATGGCTATCTGCCCTGAGCTGAAGGTCTATTTGACTTTGCATTCATGACAATGTAATGGCATTTGTTCGTGTACGAGCACATACTTTACACCCATTTATTAATCAAATATGCTGTCGGTAACACTGAGACGTTGCGTGATAATGGAGTGCCCACTCTTGGCGACTACCTGAAATAAAAACCTTGGTTATTTCAGATGCTCGAGCCTACCTTGAAGTTGCCCAGAAATGGCACAATTTTGCCTCGGCAGTCAGAACTAATATCCCAAAGCGACGGCATAAGACAAGTGGAACCCTGGATGCAGATCATTAGGGCATCTACCATCATACGACAACAAAGATAAAAAAAAGGCACTCATGGTTCGTAGGGGATTCAAAACTTCCACCCCGCAGTCTCAGAGGACCCACGGCCGCACGGCCACCCGGACAAAAAAAGAAAAGTCAAGACTGATTTATCGGACAACTCATGCATGAGTGTCACACAGCAGTAGCGGATGAATGGGAACCCCAACTCTGACGTCAGGTGCTATTTTGTTGCTCTTGGCGACCTTTCTATTGATCTTCTAGGTCATTAGCCGCCTTCATATCGTGTGGGCGCTACCTCAGTCAGCTACGAAGTGTTACGCTCATTCACTCTCAAGTCATAGTAGGTTACGGGGTTCCAAGGTGTCTTATACGCACGGGTACTAAATCTGACCTGGAAGTACTTGGAACATGCGAGATTCAAGGTTCTCATAGCGGCGATGATGAAGTTACCGGCGTTACCGACGGCGTAACATGGGGGG
>Ga0209628_10002294_pt1 | contig 12906 bp, 13 predicted proteins | sample TergutCu122P4_FD_187285 | JGI IMG/M metagenome (GOLD analysis project Ga0209628, IMG submission 187285) | Cubitermes ugandensis P4 segment gut microbial communities from Kakamega Forest, Kenya - Cu122 P4 (SPAdes) (version 2) | ecosystem: Host-associated > Arthropoda: Insects > Digestive system...
TGTGCGTTTCAATCAGTGAAAACATTGTCGGGGACTTCAAAGAAATTTAAAACGGTGTAAAACCGTGTAAATATGTTACTAAATTTTCATATTGAAAATGCTTTGTTGTGAAACAAGGTATTTTTTTATTTTCTGTCCCATCAAACAGAAATTAGTGAGCGTTATAGTGTCGGTTATTTTCTGTCCCATCAAACAGAAATTAAAAAAGTAAAAAAACGCCTCAACTATTTTGTATATCAAAAAAAAGTAGTATCTTTGCATTTGAAAGTCCGCTAAAAATACCTCAAAAAAGTGTATTTTGTTACTCGTTTGTTACCGCTCACTTGTATATAGTGGGCTTTTGCTTTTATAATCAACGAGTTACAAAGAATTGTCTGTTTTTATCCGTCCCAGAGGTTGTAGGAATTACCTGATTTAACAAATAAGTAAGTCCACACTACACGAGTGTTTTTTACTTATCTTGTTAAAGCCACACGAAACTTCCTACATTCCTGGAACAAGAATATTTGCGTTAAAACGCTAAGTTATTAGATACATTGTTTTCATCTGTTTTTCTGAGTTTTAAAATTTTTGCAAAGATAAATATATTTTTTTTGTTTAAGAATAAATTATTTTGAAAAAATATTACGAATTGTTAGACAATTCTCAATAATTTGTCCATTATTCAAATCCTCTGTTAAAACATATTGACAACCACATTCAAGAGCAGAAGCCAAAATTAAACAATCATAATAGGAAAAATTATATTTTTTATGCAACGACAACGCCTTTTTTATTGTATCGTTGTCAATCAACTCAACATCAAATTCTTGTGAAATTTCATCAATTGCACTTTCAATAGTTTCTATCGGCATTTTTAGTTTTTTCAAACAAACATTGCTAAATTCGTTCAAAACCTGCGTGCTTGTAACACAATCACATAACGCCGTTGCAGCAAGTGCCTTCGCTTGTTTATCTTCTTCATCTTCCGAATAAAAATAAACAATAACATTTGTATCAACAAATATTTTATCTTTCATTTGCTTCTTCTCTGTTAAAAGTAAAACCTTTGGTTTTCAGGCGCATAGCCGAAAATTTTCTTTCTCTTTTGGCAGGCAAAACATTATCGTCTTTCGACAACATAATCACTTTTATAAAAGATAATTGTTTGCCTAAATATTTTTCGGGTATATTAATAACGCCGTTTTTTACAACTGTATCAAATTCGTATGCTTGCATAATAAAATTATTATTTAAAATTTTTACAAAGATAAATTTTATAATTTTTTAAAACGCAAAGATATAAAATATTTCTTATATATTTTTTAAAATAAAATTCATAAAATCAATTTTGTTTGCAACCGGAGTTGATTTTGGTCTGCCCAAATCTTTACGGGAACCTTTTTTTACACAAATTTCGAGCAAAGCAGGAGAAATATTTTTATTTTCCAAAATATTAAAAAAGTTTTTTATTTCATCAATATTTGCGGCTTTCCCTGTAATTGAATACCCAAATGCCTTTGATAACTCCTGCAAATTTATGCTGTTGGCAATGGTCGGCTGACCTCCAACAGAATCGTGCGCCGCATTATTAAAAATAATGTGAATATAATTTTTCGGAGCGCAATCTGCCACAGTGGCAAGTCCGCCCAAGTGCATAAGTGCCGCACCATCTCCGTCTAAACAATATACTTTTTTATCAGGTTTATTAAGCGCAATTCCCAATGCAATTTGCGAAGCGTGTCCCATTGAACCAACTGTGAGAAAATCCTGAGAATGCGCCTGTCTGTTTTGCTCCCGAAGTTCGTACAACTCTCTTGAAATCATACCTGTTGTTGATACCACAATATCGTTTTTGTCAATATGCTTAATAACCTCAGCAATAGCATCTTCGCGCGATAATTCAGAAATATCTGCCGTGATATTATTCAAACTGTAAGGAGCAAAAGTTTCTTTTTGCACAACAATAGCGTATGGCTCATTTTTTTGCGATATATGTTCAAAAATATTTTTCAGTTGTGCAGATGCAATATTTTCATCTTTATTTAACACAGAATAAGGTATATTCATCGCTTCGAGCATAGAAAGCGTAACCTCGCCCTGAGAAATATGTTGCGGTTCATCTTTTGTTTCCGGTTCGCCGCGCCAACCAATAAGCAAAAGCAAAGGAATTGAATAAACCTTTTTGTCTGCCAACGAGAGTAGCGGGTTAGTAGCGTTGCCCAGCCCTGAGTTTTGCATATATACCAAAGGTATCTTGCCTGTTGCCAAATGGTAACCGCAAGCCAAACCCGTTGCTGTTCCTTCATTTACCGCTATGATATGATTGTTTTTGCTGCTCACATCTGTAACGTAAGCACAGAAATTTTTAAGCAAAGAGTCGGGAACGCCCGTGTAAAATTCCACACCGTATTGGCGCAGTTGTTCATAGAAAAATTGTGGTGTTAACATAATTTAAGTAGTGTGAAGCAATTATTTTAATATTTTGGTTTTTTTACGAATGTTATTTCAACATTTTTCTGCTTTCAACTTCCTGTAAGACGCTCATTTGTTGAATGGCAATGGCATTGAGTTTCTGTAATCTTTCGCTTTGGGGAAGATTGTCGTTGATAAATACGGCGTTGATATTTTCCATATTAGATAGGCAAATCAGTTCGTTAATTGTTGCGTAGTCGCGCATATTGCCTTTGAGTTCGGGGTTATTGTCGCGCCATTCTTTGGCGGTCATTCCGAATAATGCCACATTCAGCACATCGGCTTCGCTGGCGTAAATGAAATTTATTTGCTCTTTTGAGAGTTCTTTGGGTATCAAATTTCTACTGATAGCCGAAGTATGAATGTGATAATTGACTTTTGCCAATTCGCGCTTGGCTGTCCAACCGAGAGTTTTTTGTTCTTCTTCTTTTAGTCGTTGAAATTCTTTGAGCAAAAATAATTTGAATTGCGGCGATACCCACGAGGCAAATTCAAAAGCAATATCCTTATGGGCGTAAGTACCGCCATAACGACCTGCCTTTGCTATAATTCCGATTGCATTGGTTTTTTCAATCCATTGTTTGACGCTGAGAATAAAACGATTAAGCCCTGCCAAATTTTTAATTCCCTCGAATTCGGGGGAATTAAAAACAGGATTGTAAATTTCTTCCCACATACCGATAAACTCAATGGTATTTTTGTTTCGCAACCATTTTTCAATAAGAGCCAATCCATTTTCGATATTTTTTACCATATCGGTTAATGAAATGTAATCTCTTTCGTCTATGGAAATGACTGTTATTTCGGTGTCTTTTACAATAATTTTTGCCATTATTTCGTTCCGGGAATTAATTCTAAAATTTCATTAATTGACATACAATACTCTTTTGATGCTTCGTGGCATCGTTTATGTGTAAGAATTGACTTTGCCGTATTCTGCATTGCAGGGTACGCACTCCGCAATAAATGATTAGCGTATATTACAATATTTACTCCCCATTTTTCAAATTCATCTTCTGTAATTAAATCAAAAGTTGATGGTACAACAACAATGGGCGTGGTCTGATTTATCTCTCTGAAATTCAAGCAAAACTGTTTGATGTCTGCTCCTGTTTTTTCTTTACTGTGAATCATAATTCCGTCCGCTCCAGCAGCAACGTATGCGTGCGCTCTTTCGAGTGCCTCTTCAACCGATTTGCCGCAAATTAAACTTTCAATACGTGCGATTATCATAAAATCGTTTGTAATCTGCGTATTTTTTCCGGCGTGAATTTTAGCGCAAAAATCTTCAATATCTGCCTGTTCCTGTTTAACCTCTGTGCCAAATAGAGAATTTTTCTTTAAACCAACTTTATCTTCAATAATTACAGCCGAAATGCCTAATCTTTCCAATGTTCTTACTGTAAAAACGAAATGTTCAATTTTACCTCCTGTATCGCCGTCAAAAATAATTGGCTTTGTTGTACATTCCAACGTATTATTTATGGCGTGCAGACGTGTGGTTAAATCAACCGCTTCAATATCTGGTTTCCCCATTGAAGTAGAGTCGGTTAAACTGCTCGACCACATACCGTCAAATTCTCTCTTTACGCCGTCAATATTAACAGAGGCATTTTCAATAATCAGTCCTGTCAGTCCGTTGTGCGATTCCAAAATGCGAATAAGGGGTTTTGCATCGAGCAACCTCCGTAACCGTTTCAACCTGACATCAGGAGTTGTGCCAATTTCTTTTATTTGTTGATTTAAAATAGTAGAAGAAATTCCCTGAGTGTATGGCACATCAATCACTTCGCCTCCCCATTCGGCAAGAGTGTCGATTGCCTGTTGGCGTATATTTTTTTGTACGCCTTCTTTCCAATCGTCTCCATGCACCACAAAATCGGGTTTTAGAAGTTTCAAATTAGGTCTGTAATCAAGCGTTTCCTGCGGAACAACTTTATCAACACCTTTAATGTTTTCAACAATAAGTTTTCGTTGCTCAAACGAAAGAAAGGGCAGTCGTTTATAACTTGCCATTGCTTTATCTGTCAGCACACCCACAGTTACACAGCCATATTTTGCGGCTTCTTTAATGATATTCAAGTGCCCCGGATGAATTATATCGGCACTCATTCCTACATAAACAGTTTTCATACTTATTTAGTTAGTTAATAAATTTTTTTTTGCAAAGGTAATAATTTTTTTGCATTATTGTCCTAAAACGCAAAGATACAACTATTTTTGCTAATAAAAAGTTTTTTGTAAAGAAAAATTAACTACCTTTGCATTGAATTTTGGATTTACGATTTACGATTTTAGATTTACGATTGAATTTTTGAACCTTAAACCTTAAACACATTAAACCTTGTTACTCAATACTAAATAAAATGTTCAAAAAAACAAAAAATATTTTTAGCAGTTTTTATTCAAAGGGGGGAGTTTTTATGTTCCTTCGCGCTCAATTATCTTCTCAGGCGGCAACCTGGGTTGATAATTTGACTGCTTTTACTTTGAAAAAAACGCTTGATATTTTTAAAGTAAAATCAATAGGTTTTTTAGAAAGTTATGTTTTTGCAACAATTATAGGACAAATTTTAGGTGGTTTAACGGTGTGTTTTTTGAATTACAAATTTACTTTTAAACCACAGGATTTAAAATTTAAACATATTTTGCTCAAATTTTTCTTAGTATGGCTCGGTTCGCTTTTTCTGAACACATATTTTACCTTTTTAATAACAGAATGGCTTAAAACACAGACGCTTATTCTTAAAGTTTTCGGTGCCAAAAACCCTGATGACGTATTTATTTTGGTAAAACTTACAATTTCGCTTTTGGTCGGCTTTTTTTGGAACTACACAATGTATCACAGATTTGTTTATAGAGACCGCAAAATTAACGCTTTTTTCAGAAAATTTTTACACACGAAGAAAGTTAAGAACTAAGATTTTTTTTGCAGTAACTTAACTCTTAACTCAATAAAAATGTCTATCTACCTTGAAAATATGGAGTTTCACGCTTTTCATGGAATTTATCCTGATGAAAAGAAAAACGGCAACAAATTTTCCGTTGATTTGGAGTTTGAAGCCGATTTGCAGCACGCCGCCGAAACAGATGATATTGACGACACAATAAATTATGAACTGATTTACAACGTCATACAGCAAGAAATGAATATTGCATCAAATCTTTTGGAAAATGTTGCAAGCAGAATTTACAATGCTGTAAAAGAGCTGTTCCCAGAAATTTCTACATTAAAAGTCAAAGTTACCAAGCACAACCCGCCGCTCAATGGCAAAGTGCAAAAGGTTTCGGTTATGATAAGTTAATGAAAGGAATTAAATTGATATTTGTTTAGGAAACTTCTAAAAATATCCCCGTCATTCTGATACTGAATCAAGTTCAGCATTTTCAGAATCTCCTTGTTTTCAGGAGATTGCGGGTCAAGCCCGCAATGACGAACTGAATTATTAGAAGTCCCCTAAAAATTTAAAACTTCGCCGCCAAACCAATCTTGGATATTATTCTGCGACACAGCGAACGGACAGAAAAGATTTTTTGTTAGCACGTAATAAAAGCAAATCATCGTTATAAAAAGCAAGAGCGTATGCGAGGGTATCATTTTCACTGGTGCTACTCCAATAGTAACCGCCTTCTCCAACTAATCTTGGCTCATGACTAAAATTATAGAAGCCGGCAGCAGGCATAAAGATGCTGTTATCTGAATTTTTATCAATAAAACGTCTGCCGTTTACATCATTTTCGGTTGTCCATTCTTTATCAACCATGTCTCTGTTTAAAAGAGTTTCCAACTCTTCAGCAGTTGGAAGACGCCAGCCAGTAGGACATTTTTCATAAGACCAAGTAGAATACCCAGTAAAGATTTCTGGTTTATATTCAAAACTACCAGTCAAACCAACAAAATTGTATGGTGCCCACACAACTCCATTAATCTCAACACCTATCTCCTGTGGTGTTGGCGGTTTGTATTCAGGGTATTTTGGCTCGCAAGCGGTAAAGAATAATACTGCTAATATTGCAACACTAAAAAATAAATTTGTTTTCATTTTAGTATATATTTTAATTTATTTTTAAACTTTGCAGCCAACCTGTACATATTGTTTAGATTATTCTGCAACACAGCGCACTGATAATCCTACCGCCTTATAATCAGCAAAAGTTTCTACTGTGCCGCTTGCGAGAAAACGTAAACAATATGCAGCTTCTCTAACAGAGTACTCTGTACTGCTCCAGTATAAACCTACCTGTTCGCTGCCGTAAAGAATACTGTCATTATCATTAAGAAATCCAGCACAAGACATCAAAATGTTATTACCAGAGGTTTTATCGGTAAATTTATAAAAATAATGTAATATATTACCCTCTAACGTTATGCGTTCATTTGTTACTTTATTGATATCAAGCAACTTTTTCATCTCTTCCAATGTTGGAACACGCCAACCTTTTGGGCAAGGATCGTTGGCAGACAACCAAGATGTCACATTTGGAAAATTACTTGCAAAATATTCGTCAAAAGACATAAAATTATCATTGTTTTTTTTGTTCCATTGAAAATATCTGCCGTAATATGTCGGCTTATCAGCAAATGTGCCAGTTGATTCAAGATTACGAGTAGCCCATTTAACACCATTAATAACAACACCTTTGTCTGTTGTTTTAGATATAACCTCTTTTGACTCGCAAGCGGTAAATAATAATGCTGCCAATATTGCAACACTAAAAAATAATTTTGTTTTCATATCAGTATATATTTTTAATTTATTAATCTCTAACAGGGTTTTGAACCCTGTTAGAGTTAAAAAAAACATTTTAATGTTCAAAATTAAACGGTACAAGTATTGTACCTACATCCGGATTAAAGCGTGCAAAGCCACTTGTTTTTACAAAAACAAAAATATCGTAAGGTTCAAGATATATTTGATTTGTATTAGTCGGTGGAAACAAAAAACTTCTTGTACATTTTGCACAATTTGCACAATAGTCCGTTAGAAAGGCGATTCCATTTTTATTTATTGTTTTATATTTTTCTTCAACCAATGAACCAGAAACAATATCAATTATACCAATAGTAACGGTAAGGTCAAACTTTACATCCTGTCCAAATGCCCACCAAACAAGATTTGCAAGCCCTTTTCTGCGCCCCTCGAATATATACAATGGTATAACTCTATTGCCGCCAACAGGATGCATTCTAACTATAACGGTTAATTTATGGTCTCTGTTTATCCCATTGACATTAATGGTCTTAACGTCATGGTTCTCTTTTTCTTTGCCAATATAATCAAAATTCCAATTACCTCCGCAACAACCCGTACAGAGGGGATTATTGCAACAACGGCACCCTCCCACAAACTTAGTTACCCCAAGTTCGCTGTTTGGTTTAACAACAAAATCATAATAATTATTATTATTAACTTTCTGTAATGTTTCATAATGTTCAAAATGTGCTTCTAACATTACACTGTCCAAAAACTTTATCAATGTGTCTCCCACCTGATACATTCTATCCTCATTGAGGATATACTGAACTCCGCTTCGAGAAAGTTTTTTCTCTACATAATACTCCCCATCTTCATCTTCAACTAATTCAAGATAATCGGGGTACATTGCTACTGCTGCCCTTACCTCTTCGATGTTTTTGTACTCATCCTGATATTGAGCGACATCTTCATAAGCCATTTCAGCAAGTTCTCCAAAAGAAACGAAGTCGTTACTTCCTTGTCCGGGTGCTCTCATTAAATCAGGCATCGTTGCCCTTTCAAATGATATGTATATTTCCCTTGATAGTTTCTCGTAACTGTCAAAATACCTGATATTGTTTGAAACAGGTCCTTTGCTCACGGATGTATCCGTGTTGTTTACCATGTCGCCGATATTATTGCAGGCGACCAAACCGATAGTAACCGTTGCCAAAATAACGGCAACAAAGTTAAAACTTTTTTTCAACATAAAAAAATTGTTTTTAGTTAATAAATAAAAAATAAATTACGCTGCAAAGGTAATAATAAATTTTTAAAAACTTACAAATATGTCAGTAAAATTTTTATAAAAAAATGACACTTTTGTAAGTGATATGAAAAAACAGCGTTGTAGTCAGGAATTGCTCTATAAAATTGCTACTAAAATCAAGCAATTAAGAGAGTTACAAAATGTTTCACAAGAGACATTTTATATTGATACAGACATACATATCGCTCGAATTGAAACAGGAAAATTAAATATTTCGGTATCAACCCTACAAGATATTTGCAATTATTTCAATATTTCTCTTTCCGAATTTTTCCAAGATATGAAATAGTTATACCATAAAACGGGCGTGTCTTAAAAGAACACAAAATTCACAAAGAACACAAATTTACACAAAAAAATAGTTATAACACAAATGGCATTTTATTGATAATCAACAAAATACCATTTGTGTTAATTTGTGTTTTTTGTGAATTTTGTGTTCAAAGGCACTTTTAAGACACGCCCGTTTTATGGTAATTGTGCCAAAAATGGTTTGTAATTTTTTTCAAAAATACAAAATTCCAAAAAATCCGACTACTAAAATCATTAGTATTGGGTTGATTTTCAGCCATTTAACCGCAATAAAAGTTACAGCAAAAAGCACCCACGAAATAATATCTGTATAATTTTTTCCAAAACTTTCCTCTGTTATCAAAAACAGTGCGGCGGCAGCAATCAATCCTATAACGGCAAGCCGCAAAGCAGACATGGCAGCAACTATATTAATGTTGGTTTTAAACTTTGCAACCACTCTTGCAAGCAGTAGCATAAGCACAAAAGATGGTAAAACCACCGCAAAAGTTGCTAAAAAAGAGCCGAAAACATTACCGGTAACAGTATAACCAACAAAAGTAGCGCAGTTTATACCAATTGGACCGGGGGTAATTTGTGAAATCGCTACAATATTAGTAAATTGTTCAATATCAATAAATTGTCCGCTTTCTACTACCTCAAACTGTATCAAAGACAACATTCCGTAGCCACCACCGAAACCGAAAAGTCCAATTTTGAAAAATGTATAAAAAAGTTTTAGATAAAGCATTTCCTTTCTCTTTTGATAAAATTTTCACAAAAGTACAAAAAAATCAACAATGTTGTCATACTCCAAAAAATTAAACATTAGAGTTTATATACAATAAGAAATTTTTTTAAATAAACACAGAGTTTCAGATAACAAAAAGAAAAATTTAATTTTCTTCTTTGCGTACTCTGCGATTTACTTTGCGACCTTTGCGTTAAAAAAAAGGCACATAAAAAAGAACGCAAAGAAAATTTTATAAATAAAATTTTTGTTCCGCAAACTCTGTGCCTCTGCGGTAAAAAAAACTAATCAATAATGTCTATTAAAATAATTTTGTAATTTTGCAGAAAAGTTTTTTATGAATTTTCAAAAAAAGATAGAGAATTTTATTGCCGAACATCAACTATTGAACAAGCAAAAACCTGTGTTGGCGGCAGTTAGCGGCGGAGTTGATTCTGTGGCATTGCTGCATTTTTTGGTTGAAAACAGATACAAATGCGCAGTTGCACACTGCAATTTTCATTTGCGAGGCGAAAGTTCTGATTTAGATGCTGAATTTGTAAAAAAACTTGCAAAAAAATATAATATTCCGCTATATATCAACGAGTTTGATACTTTAAAAATAGCAGAGCAAAATGGAGAATCAATAGAAATGACGGCACGCAATTTGCGTTATGCGTGGTTTGATGAATTGTTGCAAAACAATGATTTTCAAGCAGTTGCTGTGGCTCATCATCAAAATGACAATGCAGAAACAATTTTGCTGAATTTGATTAGGGGAACGGGCATTAGAGGTTTGGCAGGTATTTCTCCAAAAAGAGAAAAATTTGTGCGCCCTTTTTTATGCGTAACTCGTTCTGAAATAGAAACTTACGCAAAAGAAAATGATTTGCAGTGGTGCGAGGATTTAACCAATTCCGATACAAAATTTAAACGCAATCATATTCGCCATAAAATTTTACCCGAAATGGAGCAGCAAAACCCTGCTTTTGTGCAAAATATATCAAAATTTGCAGAGAATATTTTAGATGCTGTTGCCTTGTACAACGGTGCTGTGGAGAATTTTACCAAACAGATTTTAAGCGAAAAAAACGGTATTTTTGAAATTGACATAAAAATGCTTTTCGCCTCTCCCGCTCCGAAAACACTTTTGTTTGAAATTTTGCAAAAATTTGATTTTAATGCGGATACAGTTGAAAAAATATTTAAAAATATCAATTCTATATCCGGGAAAAAATATTTTTCAAAAAATTGTAACGAGATTGCGGGTCTGTCATTGCGGGCTACGACCCGCAACCGCAATGACAAAATCAATTATACAATCATTAAAGACAGAGAAAAAATGTTGATTTATGAAAACAAAATTCTTGAAAATCAACAGTTTATCATTGAGAAAAATACAAAAATTATTGAAAAACCGATAAAAATTTCCTTTGAAGTTGTTGATAAAAAAGATATTAAATCGCTGAAAGTGAATAAAAATATTGCGTTGTTTGATTACGATAAAATAAAATTTCCGCTGACTTTAAGAACTTGGCAAACGGGCGATTATTTTCAGCCGTTTGGATTAAAAGGGAAACAAAAAATTAGTGATTTTTTTGTAAATCAGCATTTTAGTTTGCTTGATAAACAAAATGCGTGGTTGCTATTTTCAGACGAAAAAGTTATTTGGGTTGTCAATTACCGTGCAGATGAGCGATTTAAGATTACAGAAAAAACAAAAAATGTCTTGGTTGTGAAGGTTTTGTAAGCATACATATTATACAAATGCAGATAAAAAATGATGTTAAAATCAAGAAATTTCTAAATATGTTGGTATTTTTTTGTGGAAGTCCTTTTTTTCTTTATATGGTAAAATTTTTTTTGAACAATCTTTAATGTTTTAAATAAAAAATGATTACCTTTGCGCAATTTTTATTTATCAAAATCATACATAATTTATAGACATGAAATTTTTAAGATTTTTATCTTTAATGGCTTTTATGCTAATCGGCTCAGGAATTAGCATTTTTGCAAGCGAAGCCGATTTGGCTATTCCCAATCTGCACGAAGGTGCTTACCACATTTTTGGTACTACCATTACCGCTTGGGATTTTTTGTTTTACGGCGCATTGATTATTGCGGGAACTTTGGGGTTCAGTTTGTTGCTGTTCTCACAAATTAAAAAACTTCCTGCTCACAAATCAATGTTGGATGTTGCCGCAACAATCTACAAAACCTGCCGCACTTACCTGTTGCAACAGGGCAAGTTTTTGCTGATGCTTTTTGGGCTGATTGTATTGGTAATCACTGTCTACTTCCTCGGACTTGCCGACAAGGATACTCCTGTCGTCCAAAAGATTCCGGTTGTATTGCAAGTGCTTTTCTTTTCCATTGTCGGTATGGCAGGTTCGTATGCGGTGGCTTGGTACGGTATTCGCATAAATACTTATGCCAATGCGCGCACTGCTTTTGCTTCATTGCGCGGACGTCCGCTTGATGTGGTTAATATTCCGTTGAAATCGGGTATGAGCGTAGGTCTTTTCCTTATCTCGCTCGAACTTGTGATGATGGTAATTATTCTACTGTTTGTGGATCGTGATATTGTGGGAGTTTGTTTCCTCGGTTTTGCTATCGGCGAATCGCTCGGAGCAAGTGCTTTGCGTATTGCAGGAGGTATTTTTACTAAAATTGCTGACATCGGCTCTGATTTGATGAAGGTTGTTTTCAAAGTAAAAGAAGATGACCCGCGTAACCCCGGAGTTATTGCCGACTGTACCGGCGACAACGCCGGCGACAGCGTAGGTCCAACCGCTGACGGCTTTGAAACATACGGTGTAACAGGCGTTGCTCTTATTTCGTTTATTGTACTTGCCATAACGCCGGAAATGCTTTACAGCGGCATTGGACAAGGAATATTTGAAACGTGGGCAAATAAATTAAGTTTGCCAATTACATTAGAAAGTGCTAAAACATTTGCGCACGATTTGCAAGCAAAATTAATTGTTTGGATTTTCGGTATGCGTTTCTTGATGGATTTCCTTTCGGGTTGTTCGTTTTTCATTAATCAAGGTATTTCTAAAAAATTATACGGAAATAAAAAAGCGTTTGATTTTGAAGCACCTTTGATGCGGCTGATTTGGATTGCAGCCACATTGTGTATTTCGGCTACTTTCTTTATGAGCCATTTCTTATTGTACGATATAGGAGACGATACTTTATGGTGGAAACTTGCAATAATTATCAGTTGCGGCACGCTGGCGGCGGTTTTGATACCCGAATTTACCAAAATTTTTACAAGTTCAAAGTCCAAACACGTTAGCGAAATTGTTACCGCCTCTCGCGAAGGAGGTCCTTCATTGAATATTCTTTCGGGTATTGTTGCGGGTAATTTCAGTGCATTCTGGACTGGCTTGTTAATTGTTGGCTTGATGTTCGTTGCTTAT
>Ga0209628_10002295_pt1 | contig 12905 bp, 5 predicted proteins | sample TergutCu122P4_FD_187285 | JGI IMG/M metagenome (GOLD analysis project Ga0209628, IMG submission 187285) | Cubitermes ugandensis P4 segment gut microbial communities from Kakamega Forest, Kenya - Cu122 P4 (SPAdes) (version 2) | ecosystem: Host-associated > Arthropoda: Insects > Digestive system >...
AGGAAGTGAACGAGATAATGAGACAAACGTTGATTCATGGCGCATTGAATTTAGAGCGTTTAGGCCGGCACGGGACATTTAAATCCTGAACGCTTTGTTTGGAGCGGTAGGGACTGCAAAGGGTTAACTTGGCTGTCACAAACAAACTGTGGGTGATGGAGAAAAACTACTTACACATTTGAATTCAGCTTTAAAAGTTCTATTAGGATTAGATATTTTTCCTCGTGTGCCAAAAATAGTTAAATTTTGTTGTCCAGTGAAATATGTAAATATACACATTTTTTCGCAATTAACTTGGCCCTCAAACAAACTGTGGGTGATGGAGAAAAACTACTTACACATTTGAATTCAGCGTTAAAAGTTCTATTAGGATTAGATATTTTTCCTCGTGTGCCAAAAAAAAGTTAAATTTTGTTGACCAGTGTTATAATAATAATAATAATAATTATTATTATTATTATTATTATTATTATTGTTATTATTATTATTATCATTATCATTATCATCATCATCATCATCACCATCACAATTAATTGAAATCTGTCACATCTTGCATATCTTAAGGCATTTCCTGATATAAGTACACATTTAAAGCGATATTTTTACAAGAAAAGTGCTTTGGGTGAATCCTGAGGTAGTTTTTTGTATATTCTCCCATTATCTAAGCACTTGGTCAGAAAGAAAATTGGTAAAGGATTTTTTTTTCTTCCCACCAGGATGCTTCAAAATAGTTAAATGGCTTACTTTCTACTATCAAACACAGTGCTGAAGAATTTGTGTGAGAGGCCTGTATCTTCAAAATTGCAAGTTACACAGAAATACACAGAAGACCATGCAAGTGTTTGCTTCTACTCTATGAAGCCTATGATGATTGTTGTAATGTGTATAATAATTGTAGTAACTCACAAGTGTCCTTTTGTCTGTAATGCCTTTTTACAACACATCAGATGAAATTAAGACGTGAAACTTGGTCTAAAATAAATACAGTAAATGTAGTTACAGAATACATGCAGGCTGGTAAGCACAGAGGAATTATTTCATGATAGTGGGTAATGGGCTGCAGAATCTTAGATGGTGGTATTTAACGTTTCTGCAGGGGTACAAGCATGGACACTAATTTAATGGCAGAAAGTACATCTGCACAGTATTTACATGTGTTATCAGTACTTATCAGAATGATCTTAACACTTTCTCTCTTCAGTCCCCCATTGGGTAATCTGTCTTTTGTAAGTTAACTGTGCTTCTTTGTACATGTGATATTATTGAGGACACAGTAAACATGATTTACTTGATTATATTAATGATATTTTTCTGGGACTCTGTCACTTAAGACCCAACTTATGAGGAAGCTTGTACTGAGTATGCGAAAGTTTTGAAAAACTTAGTAATTTATTGGACTGTGAAATGCAAACAGGAAATGAAATTGTTAATGAAAATTGTATTCTCCACCAGACATACAATCAAATGTGTGGTGACTGTGAGCATAATGAGCATGTAACTGACTGGGAAATGAAAATATCAGATGACAGTCTGTTTTGTCAGTTTTATCTTACAACATGTTTTCTTGGGAAGTTTGTAGTAACTCGCCTGATTTAGCAGATTCCAGCTGTTATAAATCCCCCAACGTGTGTTTCACCATTTTCCACTTGCATTTAACTGATATATTGAGTAGGAATACCACACCATTGCTAAATGTACTTTTGAATGATTTCATTTATTTTAAGTATTCATTACTTAAGCTTTTAATAAATTGTGTCACACATATGATCAAGAAATTTCCATGTCAAATTGTGTTTGAGAAGCTCATTTCTGAGCTAACATTTTTCTGGTTCTCACCAGAGGTGTGCCCAGCCCCTGTAGAATATTCATGTCCAGCATGACTTCAGCATGTGATATGTGATATGATCTGGTGATATTTACTTTTGGGGGGGGGGCATGGTTACATGAAAGCTGTCTAGGAAATTGTTTTCTTAAAAGATTGAAGTTAATTGTTGCTGTATAGAATACTTTGTTTATGTATATATATTGTGTTTTGGTGATATTTCACTCGAAGAGCAGGACATACTTAAATTGCATGGTACAGTATGTTCAAACATTCAACAATTAGTTCATTCACAGTCAGCTCAGCTGCACATAAGACATGTCATGATACTGTACGTCTTTATATGGAATAAATATTATGCTTTAACTGCAATTTAGAATTGACAACATAATGGCATGATGTTTTTGATAATGAATGAACACATATTGAAATATACTTTCATTAAAATAAAAATTAACTTTTCTAATTCTTCACGCTACATACTAAATTAGTTTCTGTTACATGTTTTTTCATTTATTTAACATGGAAACCCAACTTTTACTGGATGATCTTTTTTGGTAATTAGTAGCTTTGAAAATGAGAGTTTAATATATGATAAATAAATGTAGCGTAGCCTGTGTTATTAAATTTGTCCAAAACAAACTGCAAGTGAAACATTTGATCCAAATTTAATTACTTGCAAAAATAATTCGCCATATATTCTAAATACACTTCATTCATTATTAACAAATAACATTACTTTCATTACCATTGCTTCATTTCAACCATGTGGTAGATATGCTCTAGTTGCAATCTGTAATACTGCACTAAATCTGTGAGCTGTAAATCGCATGACCACAACATTAATTTACTAAAGTCTTTATTCCATGCTTATGCCTTTGCATTGCCTTGTACTGTACTAACTTAACAAACAGCCTTGTACTCATTTGCCCTGTTTCTGATATTTCCAAGATGTTGAAAGTGCAAGTACCAGACAGTGGTGCAAGGCATGATATTTGTCTTTTGAAAATGAATAGTGTTGAAGCACTTGTACTAACAACAGAGGCCTTCATTTGCTTCTCTGTGAGAGAGGTCTTGAAAACTGAACTTCCAGGGGTAAAGCAGTTGAAACGCGATTCTGTACACTTACTTCCATTCATTGTTGAGGTTTAGAATGTGTAGAGATTTACCTGATCTCTTGTGTGCCTTGTGGCTTTGTGCTTACTCAAAGGGACATCTTTTCTTTTCATAAGAATTTAGGGGTCTCTTTGTGGAGGAAGTTTTGCATTAATATTACAAAATAGTCACAAATAATCTTGGAAATTTCAGGTCATAGGACACTGAGTGCTGATGAGGTTCTCCATTTTTTATTTTGTCACATTGATGTTACAAAGTGATGCTCATCACCATTTAAGTAGCTATTAAATACTTTAGATACAATTTTGTTTCTGTTAATGATCATTGCCTATTAACACTGTCAATTATAAATGAAGATTCTGAAACAAGAATTGCTCATAATTTGAGAATGAAGTTAGCATCCTTTTATTACAAAGTTCTCTTGAATAATGTGTAATGTATCTATTGGGAATATTGGGATGGATTCAACACTATAGCAAGGAAACCCCTAAATAAAAGGGATATAACAATCATGATGGGTATGGGATTCAGAAATTTAGCTTGAATTGAGATAAAGATTTTAAACTGAGAAACTGGAATTTCACCATGTTTTTTAATTTGTACAAATATTTGTTTTTTGATTGATATTTATTGAGACAAGTTAGCAGGATTACATGTAACACCATACAGTACTCTGTCAGTAATATTAAATGTTACTAATGATTGAAGAACAAGGGAGTGGAGAAAATTACATAATGAGGAGCTTAGTGATCTGTACTTCTCACCAAATATTGTTCAGGTGATCAAATCAAGAAGAATGAGATGAGTGGGACATGTAGCACATATGGGGGAGAGGAGAGATGTATACAGGGTTTTGGTGGCAAAACCTGAGGGAAGGAGACCACTTGGAAGACCCAGGTGTAGATGGGAAGATAATATTAAGATGGATCTTCAGGAAGTTTGATGGAGGGGCATGGACTGGATTGACCTGGCTCAGGATAGGGACAGGTGGCGGGCACTTGTAAATGCAGTAATGAACTTTCGGGTTCCATAAAATGCAGGAAATTTCTTGACTAGCTGAGAACCAATTAGCTTCTCATGAAGGACTCTGCTGCATGGAGTAAGTAAGTAAGTGTGTGAAGATGTAATTCTGTTCAATGCGTCATTTCTTTTTTAAACTGTGTTGTTCCAGTTACCTCTGTTGCCTTTGCTTTCCAAATTAGAACTCCCATGAAGCATTCACAAATCTCCTCCACCACATTCATAGTATTTTACAGAGTTTCAGTACAGTACTTTTAACAGTATTGTAAGCATAGACGTGGACTACTAGGAAAAGAACTCTATAACCTACACTGAATCAAGATTGTTTCTGTATATTTCCTGCATTACTAATCGTTGGTTAAATACTAAAACAGTCTTTGCATTTGGCATATTGGTAAGGAAGTATGGTATTACTCTACTGAATATTCAAGAAATATCCATCCAGTGGGCCTTGAATTAAGGCCTCATTTTTTAAGATTTTTCTGTAGTGTTTAGTGATGAGAAATATTGTATAAAGTATATACAGTTGAACCCAGTTATAACGATATTGGTTTAGGCAGTACTTCATCTATAACATCAGATATTCTGTAGTACCAATTAATTCATCATTGTTAACTCTAACATTATACTACTTGGTATATCAATAGTCTTTTGTAATGACACAAAATATTCAGTCCCCTTCATGACTCTGTAACTGAGTTTGACTGTATTTTCACAGGTTATCTTTAACTATTTATGCCTTATTAGCTGAAGGAAGGTATATTTTATCAGTCTCAAACACAGCTGCTGATTCTGCAAATGGTGTTTGTTTTACCTTTGGCATTATATTTGCCAGGACATACGAAATTTATTCAAAATGCAGTTCCTGTATTCGCTGGCTGACTATTCTGTTGGACATATCATCACAGTCTTACTGATGAGGGTAATTGACTGCTGCTGTTCCAGCAACCTGGTGTTGCAGTGTGTAGCAGCATAGTACCTGCTGCTCAGATACAACACTCAGGACCAAGTTCAGCCATTGTCTTAATGCATGATGTACCAGCTTCAGATAACTTTATACTAAATTAGTTTTCAGTCATATGATTAGATTGTAGACATAATTTTCATGCAGCTACCATAAAGGAATTTCATTCCTGCCTTCACTCATGTTTGCAAATTTGTGTGAAATATTCATAAATGCTTTTAGAACCCTTGGATGTGTTATGGGAAAGACAGTTCTAAATTCAGCTGATTGCTGGTAATCTGGACTAGTAATAATTTACATGGAATAGTAACTTGTTTCCTCCCCCAGTTATGTTTGTTGGAATCAGTCAGTTGTAAAATTTGTGGATAATGCCAATTTATTGTGTCGTAGCATTTCAGAGGTCTTCACTGAAGATGCTATCTCTAACCACTCTCCATTTCTGTCACCTGGAACTACAGTATGTCAGGATTGCCTTCAAATAATGAAATGTGGAAAATGTCACTATTTGAATCTTTCTTATTAGCACCAGCTGAATATCATTGACATTTGATTTGTCTTCAGTGTTATGTCACTTTTGAATCACTTTTTGAATCAGCCAGTTGTGGAGATGTTCTTGTACATGTGACTGGAATTGTCATACAACACTCTTCAGAGTAGGGATGCTGGACATGTAATTAATAACATTTATTAATTTTTGTGTAAAGTACCTGATGAACACATTAGCATTTGTTCTGTACTGAAATGGAACTGACAGTGATTTACAGGCTCATAAGCAGGATTTTTAAATATAAAAGTATAACATGAATGAAGTAGCTGCTTTGGGAATTTAAACTGAAAGAATTTTGGGGCATAAAAGTACACAGAAATTATGACATGTCAACAGAAACTGCAGAGAAACATTGTAGTGCCTGCACTGTGAGAAACTGTGCTCAAATTACAAAAATTGTCATAACTCTTATGTAAAGTGTTACTCTTATTCTCATAATTAGGTAGGTTTGCATTTATGTGAAGAACTTGTTCACATTACCAAGGCAGCTTCGGCCAGTCTTTGTCAAGACACTAGTGCAACACAGTCTGTGACAGTGTAATAGACTGACCAGATGGATTTTTGAAAACACTGCAATAAGGCAAGAAGCTGTTATTTTGACAAACAGAGCTTTGATAACATGAAACTGGCTGGCCTCATTATTACAGGCAGGTTTATGAAAACTTTTTAAACTAGTAAAGCAAGAAATGTTCTTCCTGCTTCTCTGTAAAAGAAACAATTATATTACAACCCAGCACAGGAAAAGAGAAATGGAAAATTTGATGTATGTGAAGATCGCTCTCTTCTGGAATATGATGCTCTGTAGTCTGGTATAAGTTGCCTTACTACACAGCATCATGTTGCAGAACATAGCGGCCTGCGTAGTCACTTCCAAGAGAACCTCAATTCTCACTTAACTTCATGTGCTTGAAAATAAAAAACCCATAAGACCACATAATATTAATGAGGGGCCCTTATACAGTTCAGTAACAAAATGGCACGACAAGAGTACGAGTATAATAATTTCATTTCCATGATAAATATTCAGTTGTATTTGAAGTTGGCATGTTTTGGGTAATGTTAGGCACTTGTAGTTATGGATTATGGCTGTGGGTATAGAAAGTAAAACTATCCACTAGATTAATATATTCATTATACTTTGTTATCATTAATGTGTATATAATGTTGCTTATGATATCTGTTTTGACAGGCATCATCATCTCTCTCAATACCACAAACAGAATTAACCAGTTTCTGAACTTGAATAAGGTGTTTGGTATTGGACTTAGTGGTAAATACTTCTTAATTCATTAGTTACAGTTGGAAGTTATGATACTGATAAGGAATTTTTAACTATTAATTTGTATCTCAAAAAGTGTTGCGCATTGGGACATAAGTCTCACATGTCTGAAGTGTTTCGTGTTGAATTTTGTTCATAGATTTAACTTAAATTCTGTATTTGTTGAAATCCCTGCTTCATTTTTCATTTAACAGCTTTCTTTGCTGGAAGCTAATAACTGTGTAATCCAAAATGTGTTTTTAATGGCTTTAAAGTGCATTTGTTAGGATTTTAATATATACAACCCTTTCAGTGTTGCAACGTGAAATAAAAGCTGTCTGCATTGCATCATGGCATATGTCCCCCAGGGATGTTTTCGTTGAAATATTGAAACACAAAAGCACCATTATAAATCCTGACGTGGAGTACTACTTGCTTTGCCAGAAACATTTATTGAAAGCTATATATTTGTTTTTCTCGTGTTTCATTGGTTGTACCCTGAAGTCTTTATTTTCTTCTTAACTTTACAAATGCAGCTATGAATAAAACTAAAAGAAATGTTGTAGAATGGTTTTTTGGGGAGGATGTTTTTGACACAGACATAACCTATATGCCTGTTTCCCTTTTCTTCTTCTTATTTTTAAAACATAAAACTATCCACAGCCCATGAGCTTTGCTGAGTGTGTACTTTTATCTAATGAATGGCTTAGGGCTACAGTATTGTCCCTAGAGTATGCATTAAAAGTAAACACTACACAACACTGTATGTAATGGTGTGGACATTGTGCATACCCTGAATATGTACATTGACATTGGAAGGGTTAAACTATTTTTGTTGCAAGTGTCCAGCACTGTTACTTAAAATTTTTATTATGGAAGTTCTGAATGCACAGATTTTTTAATTGAATGTGCTGTTTCTTACATATTTAACATTCTGTTCAAGCGTCATATGTTTCATTGCTGCCTTTGAGAACAAAAGGGTGCTGTTATTAGTTTCCTCTTTGATTTATGTGGTACACACAGTGGCTGTATAAAGGAGGATTGTGGATAAAGAGACTTCAGTTTCTGTGGTATCAGAAAGTCAAGAAAAAACAATGGAACTGTAGATAAGCACACTGTCCACAGTGGTTTGGCTACTGCTGGCAGAGTACCTTGAAATTTGAGTCATGAGATATTATTGTAAGTAAATATTGAACCATCTGCCATGGTTTGTTTCTGTGACAACATGTGCTGGTATGTAATATACAGCATATCCAATTCTGAGGCCCTTTTTGTAACGATTATGATTTCTACACACGCTGTAATTGTTTGTTAAACAGGGATAAAACTTATATTCACGTTTTATTTTCTGTTAGATTAGTAGCTTGTACAGACTGAATTTTCTTCATCTTCAATTCCTATGAAGCTGAAGACAGTAGATTTCTATAGTAAAGTGGATTATTTATTTATTCTTCTGAGAGAAGTAAGTGTATACCATGTGTTCCTTATCTGATAAATAAATATTACACAATAAAAGCTTGACACTTTATTTATAAAAAAAATTGTGAACTTGGCAATGAAATTGTAATGTTTTGCTAAATTCATGAATCATAAAGCAAATGAACTTCACCTCCAGAACACTGACACTGACCAGACTGAAGTAGCAGTAATGCTTTTGAACCTAATATAATTGTGTACATCATAAACATTATAAAGATGGTTGAAAACATAGTCCTAACATTAAGCTTTCCCATATACTGAACCACATGCCCCATGTATCATAAGAATTTATGGAATATCCCATTTGTAATGTATGTTTACTATAGGGGCAAAGCCAGCAGTAACTTCCAGTGCTGTACATGAACGTTAAAATACATGCAAAGTATACAGCATGACACTTCAATGCCATACAGCGTTTTACATGTTTTGGTTTATCAGAACCATCATCAGGCACAATTTTTACAAATGTTTAAAAACAAGTGCACTGGCAACATGGAAATTCTTTGTTAGTGAGATCAGGCTAATTTATGATTATTTATTAGAATAATAAATATCTTTCATGTTTATAGCCTAAGATGAAATCAAATTTTTGTTGTGTATAAAATCTCTTCCTCTTTTTATGTATGTACTGTGCATCTTGTATATAGTTTTTATTTCAACCAATATTGCACAATATGTATATATATATTTTTTATTTTAACAATATTTATATTATAATCACTCCTACATGTTTCGATACATTTGTATCATCCTCAGGGAGTTCCAAAGTTGTACATTGCTAAAGATAACGTAGTTTCTATATTATAAAAATTTCATTAAAAATTATCAAATTAAAATATTTGTGTGGTTGTTATTGATAAAATTTAGTCTTTATGATTTTTACAATATAATTTGTATGTGATTATAATATAAATATTGTTGAAATAAAAAGTATACATATATTGTGCATTGTTGGTTGAAATAAAAATGATTAAAAAACATGTCTTCCTGTTTTGTTTCAATCCAAATGGGTGTATTGATGCGGATAAAATCAAGACTCAGTGGTTTATTTTTGTTTATTGTTATCCACTTCCTACTCTTACTTTGTGACCATAATTTTATAATATGTACCTCTTTAAAGGCAGTTTCATATTTTACAATGTAAATTTATTAGTCTTCTGTTTGTGTTTTTGGTAGAGTTAGTACTATTTATTTCATTCCTACTTGCTTTATAGTAGAGTATGTACGATTTATTTTGTGTGTATTTGCTTTAAGTAAAAACTTTGATTTTCGTTCACCACAATGTCTGTGTCATGCTGTTAGCACATCAGGTGATTGTACATGAATGACTTCCCTAATGGCCAAGCATAGAGATGTCAAAAAAACTGTCATAAATAAATAAGGTTTAATGCAGCCCTCTAATATACAGAGATGATGTTTTATAAGGATTGTGCTCCAGATTCTGTACTGTAAGTGTATTTGTAGTTATCGTTTATTCCATTCATTATGTTGCACACTTTGGAAAGCTCATTGGCCCCCTGTGTGTGTAACAATCATGGGTTAGAACTGCACTTTTCTGATATATTACGTAGCGAATGTAATAACCGGCGTTTCGGGACAGCCTGTCGGCCCCATTTTGAACCCTGAAGATGGGACCGATAGGCTGTCCCGAAACGTCTGTAAGAAATTACTACCCGCTGTGTAATATCCCAGAGAAGCGCAATTCTCATCTACCTCGCGGTCGGAGCCCCTAATTACACAGTTGGGGGGGTTACATTGGTATGACGATACATAGTTAATCCATGGGACTAGTTAGACCTTGTAACACTTAATATGCGCGTTACGTCCTTTGCTTGTATCCGTACTCTTAGCGTGTCAAGGCACTGGAGGAAGAGTCGAACTGCGAAGGGAATTGTAGAATGGGCACGTTGGTAACGCGAATGAAATAATCCGTGCTGGAATGGGTAATCCATGGTGTGATTTCGTATGTCGCATGATGTGTTAGACCCATGTTAAGGTTTGGGATGTGGATCAAATTGATTTCAGATTTGTTGACGTAGAAGTGAGGTGTGTGGCAGTGATTAGGGTGGTGAAGAAATTATGGAGGAGAAACCTAGTAGTGATGCAGTTACACGTAAAAAACGGAAATGTGGAATAGTGTACATTTCTACCTTACCCCCACATATGAATGTGACGAAAATACGAGAAATTTTTAGTGCGTATGGTGATATTGGCCGGGTGTTTCTTCAGCCTGCAGATACAGGTAAGGGTTGGAAAGTATGCATCGTGTCATTGGAATATACAGGAGCTACAATTTCACCACGCTTTTATTGTTAATGCTTTAACCACGTAAAAGTATACAATAACGAAATTTACACGCAATATAGCAAATTTTAAAGCACGGTTTTCGTGCTGTATAAGAATGTTGAGTGTTGTATTGAATAGGGTAGCAAGCATTAACGCGACAGACGTATTCAGAGGGTGCCCAACTTCTATGTTATGGTTTGTCACAGTCTTCCCAGGTATGCAAGCGTAGTATATTCCAAAAATTGATAATCACGCCTGTTTTACACATAGGGCTACTGAATAATCGTTTTTAGAACCAAGAAGGGGCTGTTGATGAACCCAAGTGACGTAGTGTACAAAATAAGAGAGAGATATGGAAACACTGTTCACCAGTAGATGGCAGGTGAAATTCTGAAGCAAGGAATATTGAACGTTTGTCCATTTTGAGTGCACAGATTCAGTGAACACGTTTCACTGACAACATACGAGTATAATGTAGGCCAGTGACGTGCCATCATACAGGAGGCATGACCATCTGAAACCTCTTTGTGACACTGTAGATGGTGTGGTTGCTCATTGAGTTTGTAAACACACTGGCAATACAGTTAGCTGGGTGGATAATTATTAGTGACAAAGTTTCAGTTCCTTGTAAAGATGGTGTACCAGGTTGTGAATCTGTCCCAAGAGGATTAGACAGACATCAAGGAATCTGTGTTGCTGGACTTCAGATCATCCAATGATACTGTATCAATGCGAATTTTTCCCATCATATTCTTTGAAAACTGTGCATCATGATCAAGAATGTATGTCATAGTAAATTCAATGATGGCATCATCCTGCAGCACAATGATGACCATTCCCATGTGACCCAGAGAATTTAGGACAAACTGAATGCCATGCCATGGGAGATGCTCAGAAATGCTGCATGCAGCCCAGACTTACTGCTGTGCAATTTTCATATCTCTTGACCCTCAAGGGCTGTATGTATGCATTGGATAATGTTGCGCAAAAAGGTACAATGGTTTAGGTAACAGCCCAAGGAATTTTTTATGATAACTGTAAGGGTAAAAAGATAAAGTTTTTTCTTGTACATACCATGAAATCATTTGGGGGAGTGGAGATATAGCTCAACTCATTTAGAATAAAGGAAACATAAAACCAAAAATAATTAGATACACACAGCTCAGTATTGTGTGGGAAGCTGTCAGTCAGTTACGCTGTAGTTTGTGACAAAATGACTGTCAGTTATCTAAGTGGGCTACCTCACATTAACTTCCTGTGGTACACAGTGTGCTTTCTCAACATTCTTTAGAGCAGATTATAACAAGACATAACAATCATTGATGTATTACATACACACTGTTTAACAGGCTTAAAAGACAAGAAAAAGAAGAAAAGAAAGCCAGTGAAACATTTTACTGAAGGCTGGGTGGAATTCCTAAGTAAGCGAATAGCAAAACAGGTGGCGCTTCATTTGAATAACTCTCGAATTGGTGAAAGGAAGAAGAGTAAATTTTATGATTACCTTTGGAATATAAAATACTTGCATCGGTAAGTAGATACAATTTGGTAAAGGTAAAGGAATCCCTGGACAGGCCCTAAGGATTTCAGGAGGTTGAGGCTCCCAGATTTCATGATAACAGCCCTACGCACCAGCCACCTTTACCCCCAAGGAAATATTCCTGGTATTCCTTTCTGTTAGAGTGTGAGCTGAACCCAGGGCCTGAGTGCAACCGGAAGGTTTGTCAATGAAAAATTCCATTGACACCACTGGGAATTAAACCATCGACCTTCCAGCTTGTAGTTCATTGCCTCAGCCAACTGCGTCCCCCTTGTACAATTTGGCATTACTTTATTTTAACCACATTTTTCTTTCCCTGTAAGTGAATATACTTTTTTAAATTACTCATTGTGTTTTGGTTGTCTTTTTTACTATCTCAAATTTTTTTAATATTATTATTGATCTTCTTCTTGTAGAGTGGATGCATGATGTAATTTATGGTAGTTTTTGCCTATTCAATATGTTGATGAATAGGCACTATGTAAATGATATTGGGTATGTACATGAATATTTTGTAACTTTGCTTGAGATGGTGTCACATACATATACATTTATTTGGTATCATTCATTGTTTGTGTGGTTGGATGGTTAATAAAGCAATGATTAATTATATTTTTGGGTGTCCCACTATGAAATAAGAAATCAGCTGGCATTAAATACCCCTGGGCATTCAGTCTAGATAAGCTATGTTGAAAACTCCACAATTCTTAGAGGTTGGAAAGTTTTCAAGTCTACAGGATTATCTTTAAGTTGTGTCATCCCCGTTGTGTGTGTAACTCGTTGGAAGGGAGAAGGATCGTCAAAACAACACAACTAATTAGAAAAAAGGTGTTTATTCTAATATGTATAAACTACATGTTTCGGCCAACAGTG
>Ga0209628_10002296_pt1 | contig 12902 bp, 4 predicted proteins | sample TergutCu122P4_FD_187285 | JGI IMG/M metagenome (GOLD analysis project Ga0209628, IMG submission 187285) | Cubitermes ugandensis P4 segment gut microbial communities from Kakamega Forest, Kenya - Cu122 P4 (SPAdes) (version 2) | ecosystem: Host-associated > Arthropoda: Insects > Digestive system >...
ATAGATAGATAGATAGATAGATAGATAGATAGATAGATAGATAGATAGATAGATAGATAGATAGATAGATAGATAGATAGATAGATAGATAGATAGATAGATAGATAGATAGATAGAGGAGTGAGTTGTAGACAGATATATAGAAAACGAAGGAGAACATGAAGTATGGCGTGAGAATGTAGACCGATCATAAATTTTCAGATTTCACAAAGGCTGGGAATTTAACCAAGAGGTTTCATGTCAGCTTACCAAGACTTCATAACTTCATTTTGAATCACCTCTACTCGTTACAATGTACAACCAGCTTGCAAATTTCTTCTCCGTAGTGGGAATACAAACGCACAAATAGCAGATATCAACACTTATCACCAGACCTACATTATTTTCCCCTTAGTCTTCGCCATTTTTAAAAAACTACAGACACCCAGTGATTACCAGAAAACTGACTTAATTGCACCTGCTTCGGTCGTTGTGTGCAACAATGGTTTGTGGAAGTGCTGAATGAAAGCTTAATTACGGATTGCGATTTTGTGAAATTGTTGAATTAGTAATATTTTGTACTTAAAGCAAATAGACAGGACTCTCTACATGAAATTGCTGTAATATTGAGTCGCAAAAGTCTCTGCCGCTAGTAAAGTGAACTTATAAAACTGCAGTTGGACTGTGAGAGACGGGATGATGTAGACGGTTAGTAAATAGGCTATGGAAGAAGTAGGATTCGATTTCCGGCAGATGCAAGAAACTTTTCTCTTCTCCAAAACGTCCGGTTGTGGGACCACCTGGCCTCCTATTCTAAGAGTAGCGGGGTTCTTTCCGTGGGCATAAAGCGTCTAGGCCGTGGAAATGACCACTCGCAACTAAGTCCATTGCCAAGGTTAAGAATAATTAGAGCTATGCATCTGCTCCCCTATACATCTTTAGGGTTTCGATAGGGACAACTTTACCCTTTTGTTGTATCGTTATGGTTACAAAGGAGAACCGAAAGAAAATACTAAATTTATGCTTTGTAAATAAAACACGTTATAGAAAATGTGAACTTTTATTTGTGCATTTCATGCAACTAACAAAAATCAATTATTATCCAAAACAACTGCCCTCCTTCGTTTATAAATTGCATATAGGCATATTATTAAAAGATAGAGTGATTTCAGGCTTCCGCCGTGGCGTAAGTGAAATCTTCTCCCTTCTGGGATGATACGGAGTGTTGATTTGTAGTTGGCTCCCTCAACGTCGTTAACTAACTACCAATCAACATTGCCTAACGTTCCAGAAGAGTGAATGTATAGCCAAGATATATGAGTTTTTGCTAAAGCCTGCAAGAACAAGTTCCATAGTCTTCAAATCTTAATCTGTTTCGCGTACATAAATTATAAACCGAAGTGGAAAAGAGGATTCTGGAGTTAACAAAGCCGCACATATACTGAAAGACTGGAAGATTAAATACTTTATTCATACGCCGTATTATCGTGCAGCTTAAGAAAGCCCAAGTCCAGCGATGCCGAATATTTAACGTTTTACACCGCAACAAAGATTATAATTTTAAATTCACAGTTTTGAAAACAATTAAAACTTAAGTTACGCCAACTTCTGGAATTACATTAAATTCCTTTGTTTCAGATCCTCCTTTCCGTCTTTTGCTAGTTTCAATTAAAACGCGACAACCACAAAGCATTTGTTTTATTTTTACTAAATAGTGCATGCTATCTTCACGATTTTTTTTCCAAGTCTGCTACATGTATTTTATTTCATTTCCATTTGACGAAGGTTAAAGCCGATTACAGCCTTTAATTCTTATCGTGGGGGATTTAAATAATCTGCTTCCTAGAAATTAAAATATTACAGATAAAGCTAAGCAAGATAGTAAGGTAGAATGAAATACTTAATGGAAACCCTGGGGAAGATTTTAATGAGACATCTCACGGGCACGTGGGAGGAATGTAAAAAAAAAATAAACATTTAATGAAAAGTTTATATGAATTAAAATATTTGAAATAGGCAAAAGCAAAAATTTAGAGTGCGTCTTAAAGTCTTTTCAGAATGTTCTGACTAAAGTGAATACGTGGAAGTGTAGAGCTACTTGTAATTTATGTGGAGCATTTTACGTGATGCACTGAAAGCTGATTTAGGCAGAGATAAATTACAGACAGCACCATCGCAAGTAATTTGCTTTTAAGAAGTTTAATATTGATGGATCGAAACATACAGAGACTACTATATTTGTTTAAAATTTATTTTGACGGAACTGCGACACATGTGTTAGAATTGCAGTGCTCTTGTAATAACCAAAGCATACATATGATTCACATTGTTACAAATAAAGTCAGTAATTGCACACTCATGAAAGAGGATTGTGGCTGAGACACATGTTCAGTACAAATTTTGTTACTGGCAATAAGAAAACTTGCAAACAAGATAACAAATTTAAATAAATCTGCCTTCAGTGTAACCAGAATTTTATTTTTCCTGTTCACAACGGCCCCTCACCGCTGGTTCCTAATCTAACGCATATGAATCCTGTTAACCCTCTCATTTCCTATCTCTTTAAAGTCTAATATATTACTATCATATTGTGTATGAGTAGGTCTCTATTTTTGTCCGTTGCTTTAAGATTTCAGAGTGGAATGATATAAGATTTAATATCTAAAATGACACGCCATCCCCCCCCCCACATCTGCACATAAGAAAAAACTACATTTTTGATCCATTTCTTCCCCACTGACTTGATAATTCCAACAACAGCTGGCGATTGGTACCAATCATGAAGCTCCTCATTACACAACCCTATCCATTTCCTACAACTTTCTCTCCCTCTTCGATCCAAACATTTCCCTCAGCTACTCTTCTCAGTTACTTTTTGAATGTGACAGATTCGAGATTCTTACAGAGGTACTGCTCAAAATTCAAGTGTTCTGGGTTGGTACAAGTCATCGAAATTTTGAAGTATCATATTGTCTTCATTCTCAGAGTCAAGAAGTCAAAGAAGAGGTTTGACCATGAAAGTGAAGGCACAATGATCCTTCAAAATATCTGCATATTTTTACTAGTCGACGACATGGCTTAACTTTCCGAAAGACTCGAATCTTCGCCCCCAAACTGCGATATTAGCTTAGGTGCCATTTCAAAGTTCTCACCCACAAAAAGCTACAGGTAAAACATATGAGTTTCATATCTAATTTTCGGCGTGTTGGGAAGGAAAGGGAAAATAAAGAAGTTAGATTCTGAAAGGAAGTATAGCAAGCATAGGTCGAACTCAATTCAGTCAAATAATTTCGCATTCATTACATATAAAAATGTAATCATACAAACCCTTAAGACTTATTCATAACGTATAAGAAATTCCTTAGGTGGGGATAACGCCCTTCCGTTCATCTGTCTGTCTCTCTGTGAAATAGTATTAAATTATGAAGAACAACTGTTGGGTGAACTTCTCTTTTATATTTGACATTGGAACCTTAGAGAACGTGGCGCCGAATTTTGATTTCATCCATTCTGACAGATGATGACTATTACGTTACTAAAGGCAATAACTTAACTTTGTCAAGGATATCATAAATCGTTAATCGAATGTTACACAGGCTGTATGTAAGTTTAATACTTTGCAAAGAACTGGAAATTGCGTGTAACACATCACTGTGTACACCCTTTCAAAAAACGTTACTTAACACTGGCATTTTCAACTCACTATCCGTAAGAGTGGAAGTTTCATGAGGTGTGCATAGCTACAGTTCATAATACGTAATTAAAATATCACTGTCCCCTGTACCTCATTACAATCTGTTAAAATTAGATAACCACGTATGGTTTTTCCTGGCACTTTTCACTTTTTTCGTTTGTTTTTCATCTCTTTCTTTCTTTCTTAGGTGCACCAGGCATTTCGTGATGCTAAAGACACTTTACAGGATGAGTGGGTTTTCCATTAGCGCAATAGGTATCTACTGAATTACTTCCTCTTTTCAACTGTGGTGTTAATGTCATCATCATCATCATCAACATTACCGCTAAAAGTAGATGAAATCTGAGATTGTCACGACCGTGAAAAAACAACATTTTATTCTTCTGAGTGACAAAACTGTGCGGATACTGCGAAACTACACATTATGCAAAGGTGTGGTTGCTGCAAAACTACATGATATGCAACCGTGTGGTTACTGCAAAACTACATGTCTTGTAACCATTTGTTTACTGCAAAACTACATGTTATGCAACCGTGTGGTTACTACAAAACTACATGTCATGTAACCATGTGGTTACTGCAAAACTACACGTTATGCAACCGTGTGGACACTGCGAAACTACAAGTCATGCAACCGTGTGGTTACTGCAGAACTACATGTTATGAAACCTTGTGGATGGTGAAAAACTAGACATTAAGGACCCATTTTGATACTACAAACCTACGGGTTGCGAAAACTTGTGGATGCTACAAAACTATAATTTATGTAACCGTGTGGATGCTGAAAAACTACGCGTTATGAGACCGTGTGGTTAGAACAGTTTCGCTCGCAACCTGTAGCCAAGCATATTTCGACGATTTGATACTAAGTGTCAGTAAAGCTGTGGAGACGGTAATTCAGTACGTCTGACAACTTTCTTTGTTTTCCGTCGAATTGTTTAGAAATTCACGTCGGGTATTAAAAATGTGCCTCTTAGATTCGATAAGCTGGCCTACTACTCGTGGACTGAAAATTAGTGTACGGATTCTCATGGAGTTTTTTGGTACATTTTAGTCGTGCTGAGAATCTGAAAAATTTGACAATATCAGTCTTTATCGCTCACATAACAAGTATGATTCGTTAAAAAATTATTGAAGCGTAAAATATTTCGTAGAAGAATTTAGGAGATACATCTGCAGAGAAGATTTAAACTGTCCTCTAAATATTATATTTTTCTGGATAATTATGCAAAGTAATTTTTATGCCTGGTAATATAATATAAAATTCTTCAGTCTACATCTTGTGTTTTGAGTGTTTATAAGAGCTTCAAAAGCTAACATTCTCCATCTGAATACTTATAACCACAAACAGAGACAGCGAATCTGTTTCCACATGCTGGGCGAATAATTCCTAAGTTGTTTATAAAGAGCACATAATTATTTTGTTTCTATTCGACACTCCCATCAACCTGCAGACATCTGGCGGTAAAAGGAAAAACTACTATTGTGAGTCTTCTGGCAGATGTTTAATTGTTAATGTAAGAAGCCAAGTGTACTACAGTAGCGTGTTGATGTTTCGTTTACTACAAGTGGATAACACTTCCTATTTTTAATTCCAGTATGCCGACATGTGGTTTCACTAGGCCAGGTAACAGGGTGTATACACTACGGTGACAGACTCTTCAGCAGGTCACCTGCAACACACTGTCTTCAGTAAGCTCAGTTTAAATCCTATACAAACAGGATCCTCATCTCTCACCCTGTAACGCTCTTTCTATTTCATTCTGGATCCATATATGTTTCGTTTAAGAGTTTCTTTGTATTTAAATGTTATATCTGCATTTTCTACAGGTTTTTTCCAGTTTCTTATTAATAACAGGGGTTATACCGCCCACTTGTATATTTTCCTTTATATCTGTATTCTATTCCTTGACTAAATCCGGAAATTCTAATAGTGGTCGGAGAAAAATCAGCTGTGCTGCTTCCGATTGTTGGTTGTTGTTTATTTTTTGTTAGTTATTTAACGACACTTTTAGCGACCTGAGCTGTGCAGCGCCGGATGATAGGTTCATAGATGAATCATAAATTGAATGAGATTAGAAACTAAGTGGACATGGCCTGATAGTAATATTCTTAATAATTTGTCTGGAATAACAGAGAAAAATGATGCAAACCGCAGCCAGGAGAGCATGGTTCTAGACCGATACTGGAAGACGGCTTCTCTGAATACAATTCTATAAAATTATCTCTAATTCAGTCTCTTTGGCAGATGTCTCCTTCAAAATTCACATCGTATTTCTATACTGGGATATTGCTTTGGATATAATGGTCTCTTTTACTTAATGGCGACATGATTTTTTAAATTACTTTTTACTATAACGTTTATTCTGTTATAAGTAATTAGTGTATATTGGGTGTCATTTAAAAATATTTAAATTATAAGGGTTTATGACAGGATAATCAATGAAGGTGGGAAAGGCACATGAATTTTATGTGATTGATTAAAGTAGAAAAAAAAAGAAAAATAAACATTATGCCATGGGGATATACAAGGGAGTGGAAATATAAAACCACGCTTTATTAATCTTGCAATTAAATGAAACTGAGTGTTCAGCTTAATTGCCAGCCCGACCAACCAGGTACACCCAGTGAAAAGGAAGGTGCATGGGGCCTCAGCCGCTCTACAGCTCTGAAGAAGACAAACATCCTTACTCAAGCTGGGAATCGAGTCAGAATCAATCTGTAATCCAGCACGTTTTTAGTCAAATTTAAAATATGTGAGCTTCCTTACGCAGGTAGTTGTCGTCGATGCTGAGCCTGACAGCCTGTGGTAGCAGTTCTAACCCCATCGCCGCTACGGCTACCCGCTACGAAAGTTCAGAATTGCTCATGACATCCGTATTCCATGAAAATGCAAAAGGAAATGCACACACGTGTAATTTGCTCTGTGGCGACCGGTCTCAAATGTGTCCTGTCAGGTTTACAAGATATCTTCACGTGTAACGGCCCATAAAGTGGGCAGTTTGTTTTGTACTGTAGCGAAATTCGCTTCTTTGTCTTTGGGACAGCCTTGCCTAATAGCCCCAGTTGACTAGGTTCCTCCCTATCCTTTTTATTGAGTATGGAAACAGATTTACTACTTTCGAAAAGCTGTGTTTGTACTTTTTATTTTAATTTTTGGAACAATAAAGGACGGACTAATTCCAAGGTCTTACATGTAATACACCATACTCAGAACACCAAATTACTGAAGTAACAGAAAACTGCAGGCTACTGTACAAAATGAGAGGTTTCATTAAATTTATTTCTCAACAATTATTGCTGTAAAGTAAAGTAAAGTTCTCCCGCGACAGGCCGAGGTGGTCCAATGGGTTCTGAGTAGGTTAAAACCCCGGATTTTCTTGACGTTTCGGCACTACAAGGGTGGTAGGTCGTCAGCCAAACGCACCGGCCGCCTTTACACCAGGAGAAATCCCCGGTACTCACTTTCAGGGTCTGAGTCGACCTCAGGGCACATGGTTCTGTCAGGGGCACCACGGAAAAATCCCGTGACACCACCGGGAATCGATCCCGGGACCGTCCGACTAGCAGCGTAGCGCCTTAATCACTACGCTATCCCAGACCCCCCACAAGTATTACTAGAGTGATTAAATCAAGGGGTATCATGTGGACTGGCCAAGCGGCACACGTGAGACAGAATACAAATGCACAGGATTTTGGTGGGAAATCCTGAAAGAACGAGACTGCATGGGAGTCTCAGGAGTAGAAGGGAAATAATATTAAAATGGGTAGTGAAGAAATAGGACTGGATGGTAGTGTGGGCCCGTTTGGTTCAGGAGAGCGTTGGGGGACTGCCTTCTTGTGATCGCAATGTTAAAACTTTCCTCTTTCATAAAATGCGGGAAACTGCTTGACAATGGGCGAAAATATTACCTTCATAAGAAGGGCAACGTTCCATGGTGTTTGTTCGGCTGCAAGATCATTCATGTTCGTTTATCGTGTTACCATGCTCTGCCTTCCGACTGTCCAGCCTTCCTATAAGCTTACAGCTTTATATATCGAATATTGGTTGTCGAGTCCATTCACGGCGCAGAGCCTTCTGGTCGGTGACATCCATTTCGGTCCGGAATAATTTAAAGCCTGGGTGTGAAATCACTTGTGTTCCAAAACAATTTGCATTCATTAAAACTTTAATGCAAAAAAATATAAATATTACTGTGTTAATTAAAGACATGCCAATCATGGGGTAAATATGATTACCAGAAGATGTAGAGTTGGACATTAAGTAAGTTTACTGGACCACAGAGCGTCTAAATGCAATAAGTTATCAAAAAATATAACGATGAAAGGTACTTATGATTACCAGACTACGTAGCGTCGTGTGGTTTCACTTCCAGAACTTAAGGTTGATTATGGTAAATATGATTACCAGGCTACACCCGAAAGTGGAAGGGAGGTTTCATGGCCTAATCTGAAGTTATACACTAGCAGTGAGTGAAAGCTGCTAAATAAAGCCAAGAGAAGCCTTATTGTTAGTGAGAAGACAGTATTATGTTCGACATTTTATTTCAAGGCTCTCGTATAAACACAGGGTATCACCTGCTACACCTGAACAATTAAAACTCATTTATTTCACAAAGGATATGTGCTCTTCAGAAATATTATTTCGCTTAGTAAAAAATTGGGTTAAAGGAAGACAAATTGGCAGGGAAGGAGGATTCATCTGACAGGACGTACCGGTAGAATGGAAAATTTACTTTGCCTATGTTATACTTAATTTATGTCTACGCTTTACCAAATATTAGGGTGATAAAATCGTAGGGAAGGAAGTAGGGAGATTCGATTACCTTATGGATGAGGTAACACATAAAAATAATTATTAGGTGTGAAAGTAAAGAGACTTAAACCCATTGGGATATATAGGTGAAGGCAAAAGGATGATATTAAAAGGGATCTTAAAACGTTTGGAAGGGAGTCAACTGGTTCAGAATATAGAGACATTTTTGGCTCTTTCCATACTTTAATAAACCTTCCTTTTGCACAAAAGGAGTAGAGATTTACTGATTATGATGAGTTTTTTCGGCTTATGTAAAATGAGTGTTCCATTCTATAAGCTTGAAATTTAAATATTATACTCAATGTAACAGATTTCGGAAGTGGGATATAAATAAGCTGGAGCACAAGGCGATGCTCCATGTCCTATGCTCAAAAAGATATTGACATATGGTTGACACCATAAGATTATATTTTGCTTCATAAATTAGAGATAGAATTCCTTATAGTGCGTCTTCACAGGGCTGTTAGGGTTTTTGAATTTCCTCTTTTGTAATGAACATTTGTGGCAAGTAGGCCTAAAGAAATGCTGAGAATTGAGGTAAACAGCATTCTTTGTGAGCGTGGCTTTCTACATTGCAGGAGATGGCAACAAATTCTTTCAATATAAGCTGCGTGTACCAGAAAAGTGTCCTATCATGAATTCTCTGTAGGCAAGAGGAATTCGTTGATATGAACGCTAACAGTTGAAACGACTTTCTCATGTGTTTTGGCGAGACGTCAAATTTTAGGCATACTCGTACTATGGTACCATGTCAGTGGTAATGTCAGTGTTGATTGATTGGTTGTTACGTCATAATTATGAACGCGTGGGGATAACAAAGGCACGGTAAATGCTGAAATTTCTGTGTTGTGTTTTCACGTACCATATCATTATTTTAATTGTGTTTTTTCAGTATCTGGAGAGCTGTTCAGTACAACCACTTTCGTACGCTGATGCACATTTTGCATCGCAGTTTCCAAAATGAACAATATCGACGGCTGCTATTCGCTAGAAGAGAAGACACATGTGATTTATTAGCACACGCATTAAAATTTATTTTCCTTATTAGGAAACTGTGCGGTCTAAGGCGTGGGTCTGCGGCCGCTCGCTTCCTGGAATCGTGGGTTCGAATCCCGCTGACCGGATGGATATTTTTCTCTTTTGTGTGTTGTGTTTTGTCAGGTAGGGTTCTATGCTTCGGGCTGATCACTCGTCAAGAGTAGTCCTACTGAATGTGGTGTGTCCAATGAGTGTGGGCGCGAAGCCTTGTAAGGGGAGGCCGTGAACTTGAATCGGGTTGAATCGCCACAGGAAAAAAGAATTAGGCAACTAACCATTATTTACCGCACATCAGTATGAATAACCCTTTACTCAAAATTTATTTAAAAAGGCAATTTCTACCGGAAAGAAAACCCATAAGCCTCTTGAATATGTTCCATGTTCCGTGCATTAATCAGATGTATTAACTTTTTTAAAAGGGTCAACAAATGCACTTGGATTTATGAATGTAAATTTATTCTATAGTAAGCATGGACACGTTTCGGCCATACATATGGTCATCTTCAGGATGATGAGAACAAGAATACAAATAAAATTATATTTCGATATCACTCCACAGTTAAAAATCGTATAGATTTGGTTAAAATTCACAGTTTAAATAGTAAAATGTCGATGGGTATAAAATATTGGAAGTTACGTTGTTGCATGGAGTATAGTACTGTGGAATGATGTACATTGGAGATACATGTGGTGACCTGTGATCCAGAGTGGTGACTGATGGTGCAGTCTGTACAGTGAACCGCTGTGCAGATTGTGAGATTATTATTGAATAATTAAACAAATGACCATCAAACACAGTTCAACATACTGCACGAAACTAGATGGTTATTTAAGTCAGTTTTTATAACTAACTAAGACGAATGTAGTTGATGTGTAAATCTATATTATGAAAGAAGGGATCATAGAAGAGTATATATATATATATTTATATATTTTTATTTATTTATAAACAAAATGCGCGTGTATGTATAACATATATGCTGTGTTAGACGACCTCTTCTTTCCTAATACAGTTTACCTCAAACACAACGGAATGAAGAACATCGAAGTTGTAAACTCGTGTTAAGGTTAAGCAGTTACATGTTTCGACCGGTACGCAATTGTCTTCAGTCTGTATTCTGTAAAGAGTATCCTGTCCATCTTCACTAACATACATACACGTGTGGAGATTGAGATATATTATACATGTACATACGTACATGTTAGTAATTTGTTACATCCTTTACGACATACAGCTTGAAAATCACGGTATGCCGGTCGAAACATTAAGCTCATATAGATTTACACAACAACTGCATTGGTACTAGCCGGTTATACCAATTGATATAATTTGTTCAAAATAAAATAGTTTAATAATAATAATAATATTTATTAACTGCAATTGGGTTGTCACCAGGTGGGTGTGGTTATTTTACATGTACACAAATATGAGATAAGTAACTAGGAAATTTAAGTCGGGAGGGCTACATGAGAAGCATGTAGTAGCGACTTTGAAGCTTGGGAACCATCTCAGCATTCGCTTATAGACACAGGGAAACCAAGAAAAACATGTGTCGAGGAGGCCGGTCGCAGGACCTTCCGGATACTGACTTCTAGCCAGCAGTCCGGCATCTAAAGTAAGAAAAGCAATACACACATAGTACAACAAATACACATACGGTACAAGAAATACAAATGAGATAAACAAATACACATAAGATACACATATAGTACAACAAATACACATAAGATACACACATAGTACAACAAATACACATAAGATGACAATACACACAAAACAAATACAATTAACAAAAATGCACATAAGGGAAACAACACCAAGGGAAGAAAGTATTGTACATAATTTCTAATATTTTTCCCCACACAAATTGCACACACGCTTTTACCCCAGACCTTCACTTCTCACCACTTTACTACCCATATATACACTTCCCATTACGCCCCGCTTTCACCCCTTCCCTACACTGCACTTCACTTCACTTCCCTTTACTTCACTGCACTTTTAGATAATTTTCACTGCACTTCACTTCCCTACAATTTAGATGATTTTCAACACACTTTACTTTTTACTTTTTTAAAATTTTTTAACTCACCTCATTAATCACTTTCCTTACCCTCTTTTTGAAAGTATTTGGTTTACAGGGGAGAGTTCCTAACACTTCTGCAGGTAACTGGTTCCAATCTTGAATTTTCCTATTCACAAAGGAATAGTTCCCTATATCCGTCTTTGCCTCCTACTCCTGATTTTACGTTCATGATCTACCCTGCTCAGATAGTGTGGCCGTTGTAATCTGTCACCTATAGCCTTCCACGCCCGTTCTCCGGAGTACGCTTTGAAGAGAGCAAATATGCGTGATATCTTTCTACGCGACGCCAAAGTTTCCCAGTTCGAACTGTTCGTATGAAATGCAAATTTGACCGCTTTATTTTGCACCCTGTCTAACGCAATTATTTGTCCTTCCCTGTATGGATCCCAGCACGCGGCCCCATATTCAAGAATCGGACATTCTAGTCGAAACACTACAATAGCATACAATCATCAGCAGCCTAGAATGGCTACGTGTTGCGGTCTCTTCTAGACCACCCTCAGGCCAACATTTTTCAGTAGAAGGTACAATCGGTGTGCACTATACATTATGGGATCCCATATTGTTTACAGGACGTGCATAATACAACTGTAAACGTTTTTCAAGTTAAAATACTATTGAAAGGATGTAGCACATCCGGTAAACAGTATGGGGTCCCATAATATATAGTTCGCACCGATTGTACCTTCGACTGGAAAATGTAGGCCTGTGGGTGGTCTAGAAGAGACTGAAACAATTAGCCATACTAGGGTGCTGATGATTGTATGCTATTGTTGTGTTTCGACGGAATAAAACTATTTTTTTTTTACGTAAGTCGGCTGATAAATAATGCACACAGTGAAATATTTTGCCAACAGAGCTTAGTAGCGATGCGCACTCAGTGTGTCCTTGTAGCCACAATCCTCTTGCATAGCGGTACAAAGTTTCATTCCTTTCTCTGTAACGGTTCTAAAACAGTTCATGTTAACATGGAGTCGTGTTATGGTGGTATGTCAACGAGATTGAAGCAACGTGCGGTGACTGAATTTTTAAGTGCTGAAAACTTAACGCCAGCTGAAATTCAACGTCGTTTACAGGCTGTGTATGGTGAAAACACTGTTAACAGAACTACAGTAAATCGTTGGGCCATTAAATTTCGTGAATGTGAACTAGGTTGTGCCAATATTGTTGATCAACCTCGCAGTGGAATGCCGGTTTCCGTGACAGATGACAAGCATCAAAAACAGGTTGATGAACTGATCAAGCATGACTGCCGTATCACCCAGAAGCAGATAGCAGGTAGGCTAGG